>TARA_B110000503_G_scaffold143277_1_pt1 | contig 62137 bp, 61 predicted proteins | sample TARA_B110000503 | Tara Oceans TARA_B110000503 (sample SAMEA4397472) | marine metagenome | biome: Polar Biome; feature: [SRF] surface water layer (ENVO:00010504); material: water (ENVO:00002006), including particulate matter (ENVO:01000060) such as... | depth 5 m | reverse complement strand
GTTAAACTTAGAAATAAGGTTCAGCATAAAGCTACTAGAAACGCTATTAAAAAGCTTAAAGATTTAACTTCAAAGAAGGAAGCAAACAAGCTATTGCCTTCAGTTGTTTCTATGCTTGATAAGTTAGTAAAGAATAATATTATTCATGCTAATAAATCAGCTAATCTTAAATCTAAGCTAACTAAACAGGTTACTTCTTTATAATTTAAAGTTGTAATTAAGAATTCATTGAGATAAGAAACTCTTCATTGTTAAGAGACCTTTTTATTCTATCATTAATGAATTCCATGGCTTCGACGGGATTCATGTCAGCTAAATACTTTCTCATTATCCACATTCTTTGAAGAGTGTTTTCATCTAATAATAAATCGTCTCTTCTAGTTCCAGATGAGACTAGATCTATCGCTGGGAATATTCTTCTGTTAGAAATTCTTCGATCTAATTGAAGTTCCATATTGCCAGTTCCTTTAAATTCTTCGAAAATTACTTCATCCATTTTAGAACCAGTTTCAGTTAAAGCAGTTGCTATTATAGATAAAGATCCACCATTTTCAATATTTCTAGCAGCTCCAAAAAATCTTTTTGGTTTATGAAGGGCATTAGCATCTACACCTCCACTTAAAATTTTTCCAGAAGCTGGTTGAACAGTGTTATAAGCTCTAGCAAGTCTAGTTATAGAATCTAGTAGAATAACAACATCATGTCCACACTCTACTAATCTTTTAGCTTTTTCTAAAACAATATTTGCTACTTTAACGTGTCTATCTGCTGGCTCATCAAATGTAGAAGCGACAACCTCTCCTTTAACATTTCTTTGCATGTCAGTCACTTCTTCTGGCCTTTCATCAATTAAAAGTATTATTTGATAAACTTCTGGGTGGTTAGCAGCAATCGCATTAGCTATATCTTTAAGTAACATAGTTTTACCTGTTTTAGGTTGAGAAACAATCATACCTCTCTGTCCTTTTCCAATTGGCGAAAAAAGATCCATTATTCTAGTAGATACAGTACTGTTTTTATCAGCTAGGTTAAACTTTTCATTTGGAAATAATGGAGTTAAATGCTCAAATGAAACTCTATCTCTAACGACGTCAGGATTCAAGCCATTAATCTTTGAAACTTTGATTAGTGGAAAATATTTTTCCCCTTCTTTTGGTGGTCTTACGTGCCCTAAAACAGTATCTCCAGTTTTTAGACCAAATAACTTTACCTGAGATTGTGATACGTAAATATCATCAGGAGATGTTAAATAATGATAATCTGAAGATCTTAAAAAACCATAACCTTCCATCATAATATCTAATACTCCTTCACTTTCAATTATACCATCAAATTCAAAATCAGGTTCCTTATACCTATTCCTATTATCTTTGTTGTGATTTTTTTCATTTCTAACAAAAGTATTAGAGGGTGTTACATTTTTATGTATTGGGTTTTTTTCTGAGTTTGAATTATTTTTTATATGTTCTTCCTTTTTAACTATCTGATCTGTATCAGATACATCTTTTTTCAATTTTGTTTCTTTTTCTAGACTAGAGATCTTATTTTTGGGGTTTTCTGTAGAAATTTTTTGTTTAATTACTGATTTAATTTTTTCTAAATTATTATCTTCAGATATTTTTGGATTAGCTGCATAATGATCAATGATTTTATAAGCTAATTCCATTTTTTTTAATCCAGTAATTTTCTCAATTCCTATTTTGGAAGCTATCTCTTGAAGTTCAGAAATCTTTTTTTCTTTTAAAGCGGATATTTCAAACATGTATGTTTTTTATATTAAATTTTTATGTGAAAGAATGTAAATAGTTATATATATGAGGGGATGATTATAAAATCGATGTAAATATACAATTATTTATTAAATCAATTTAATTTGATAGTTTTATATAAAAAATATTTATATGATTCAAAGAATACAATCCTTATACATGCTTTTATTGTTGTTAATAAATATAATTTTAATAAGCATAATTGATAGTAATTTATCTAGCTTTTTACCTTTTTCTTATTTTGGGTATTTTAGAATATATCTTACTGACTATTTCTTTTCAGAAGTTCTATCAATTCTTTTTTTTACAAATATTTTCTTATTTAAATATTCGAATGTTCAGGTAAATATATTGAGATTTATTGCTGTTTTACTTATGTTTGGTACTATTAATCTATTTGACGAAAGACCTATTTTAGATTCTTTTAAAGATCCTGGACTTTTATATTTTATTATTTCACTGTTTTTGATTTTCATGACTTTTAAATCAATTAAAAAAGATCAAACAATAATTAAATCATTAAACAGGTTAAGGTAACTTAGATCTATTCCCTAATTCGATTATTTCCATATTCTCTATTTTATCTTGATTTATTTCGAATCTAATCATCGTTCTTTTTTTATGGAACCCGTGTCTTCCTGCTGCACCAGGATTCATAAACAATATATTGTTATTTTTATCATACTCTATCTTTAATATGTGAGAATGACCACAAATCAATATTTTGGGAGTTTCCTTTTTAATCATGTCTTTAGTTTTTTTATTATAATAAGGTGATTTGCCAGCTATGTGAATCATGCAAACCTTTACCTTTTCACAATAAAAACTTTCGGTTTCATTTAAATCAGCTCTTAAAATATGATCATCAATATTTCCATAAACAGCTCTAATTTTTTTTATGTTTTCTAATTCCACTAAAACATCTATTTTCCCAATATCGCCAGCATGCCATATTTCATCTGCTTGTTTGACATATTTAATTATACCGTTATCGATATGACTATGTGTGTCTGATATTAATAAAATTTTTTTCAAATAATTATTTTTTTGACTTTCTTATTAAGGTATATTTGAGTTTTAATCAAAAATAGTATTTCTCTTGAGATATTTACTAGAATTATCATTTAATGGAACTAACTATCATGGTTGGCAAATTCAACCTAATTCAATTACTGTTCAGGAAGTAATAGAGAAGGCTTTAAATGTTGTTTTGAATCAGAAAATAGATGTTGTTGGAGCAGGCAGAACTGATGCGGGCGTTCATGCGACTTATTTTTGTCTCCATTTTGATTCTTTTAATTCTATAGATGACAAAAAAGATTTTATTTTTAAATTAAATTCTTTTTTAAAATCTGATATTTGTGTAATTAACCTTCAAATGGTTGGTGATGATTTTCATGCTAGGTTTGATGCTTTAACTAGAACATATAATTATAAATTAACAACTAGAAAAAATCCTTTTCTTAAAGACCAAGCTTATTATCTTAGAAGGGATCTCGATTTCGAAAAAATGAATTTAGCAGCTTTGAAATTGTTTAATTACACTAATTTTAAATGTTTCTCAAAAAGTAATACGGACGTTAAAACTTATAATTGTAGCATTAAGAAAGCCGTTTGGGTATATCATGATAATTGTTGGATTTTTGAGATATCTGCTAATAGATTTTTAAGAAACATGGTTAGAGCTATAGTCGGAACTTTGATTGAAATAGGAGAGGGTAAATATGAAATCTGTCACTTAGATACTGTTATTAAAAGTCAAAACAGAGAACTAGCAGGGTATTCTGTTCCTGCGCATGGTTTATACTTAGTAAATATATTATATCCTGAAATTTTTTTAATAAATGAATAAATCAAAAGCATTTTTAGATACTAAACTTTTTAAAAGACTTTTAAGTTATGTTTTGGTGTACAAAGTTGTATTTATCTTTGTTGCTATTAGCGCTGTATTAATTTCAATTTTCTCAACAATAACTCCTTACCTTATTAAAATTGCTGTTGATGATTACCTGGCAGTTTCAAATTTTAAAGATTTTATTTTTATTATTTCTTTAATGTTAATTAACCTGACCCTAACTGTTGTTTTTATGTTTTTGTTTAGTTATTTCGCAAATTGGTTAGGTCAAAATGTCATTTATGATTTAAGAATTAAACTATTTGATCACATTTTAAAATTTAAGATGTCATACTTTGATAAATCATCTGTAGGGCGACTTGTTACAAGAGCTGTAAATGATATGGAAACTATTGCCAGTATCTTTAGTCAGGGTCTTTTTATGATCTTAGCAGACCTATTGCAAATGCTTATTGTTGCAATAGTAATGTTAATTTTGAGTTGGAAGTTATCTTTGACAGTATTTGTAGTACTTCCTTTTATTCTATTTGCAACAAGGCAGTTTCAAAAATCAATGAAATTAGCTTTTAACGATGTTAGAACTGAAGTTTCAAATTTAAACTCTTTCGTTCAAGAAAGGTTAACGGGTATGAAAATTGTCCAACTTTTTAACAGAGAAAATATTGAATATGAAAATTTTGTAAAAATCAACGAAAAACACAAGAAAGCATGGCTTAAAACAGTTTGGTATAATTCAATTTTTTTCCCTATTGCTGAGCTTTCTACATCTATCACTGTTGGATTAATTGTTTGGCATGGTGGCCTAAATGTGATTTTAGAAAATTCTAGTGTTACTTTGGGAACAATTTTTCTTTTTATCCAGCTTTCACAAATGTTATTTCGACCATTAAGACAAATCGCAGATAAATTTAATACTCTTCAAATGGGTATGGTTGCTGCAAATAGAGTTTTCAAAATAATAGATACTAACAGTAAAATTTCTGACTATGGAAAATGTAATGGTAATCTTATAAATGGAGATATTCGATTTAAAAACGTAAAATTTTCTTATATAGCTGGAGAAGAAGTTTTAAAGGATGTTTCTTTTAAAATTAATAGTGGAGAAAAAGTAGCTATTGTTGGGTCAACAGGATCAGGAAAAACAACAATAATAAATTTAATATCTAGATTTTACGATCTACAATCTGGCTTAATTGAATTAAATAATATAGATATAAAGAATTTTAAGTTAAGTGATTTAAGATCTGAAGTTGCGTTAGTTTTACAAGATGTTTTTTTGTTTGCAGATACAATATTGAATAATATTACTTTATGGGATAAGTCTATTTCTTTTGATACAGTAATTAACTCTGCAAAAAAAATAGGTATACATAAATTTATTATGTCTTTACCAGACGGATATAATTATAACGTTAAAGAAAGAGGTGTGATGCTTTCTCAAGGTCAAAGGCAACTAATATCATTTTTAAGAGCATATTTAAAAAATCCTTCGATATTAATTTTAGATGAAGCTACCTCTTCTGTTGATTCGAATTCTGAAGAATTAATAAAAAAGGCAACTATTAAAATTACCGAAAATAATACATCTATTATAATTGCACACCGTTTGTCAACTATTCTGAATTCAGATAAAATTTTAGTGATGGATTCAGGAAAATTAGTTGAATTTGGAACTCATAAAGTTTTGCTTAAAAAGAAAAATGGATATTATAGGAGTTTGTATGAAATTCAATTTAAAAAAGATCAAATCACATCATTTCTTCCTCAATAATAGATTTTAAATTATTAATGTCCTTAAACGGATGAATTTCACCATTTTTAATAAAAGATATTTCTCCTTTTTCTTCTGAAACCACAATCGCAATTGCATCAGTTTTTTCAGTAATTCCAAAAGCAGCTCTATGTCTAAGGCCTAGTCTCGAGTCGATATTTTCATTTTCAGAAACAGGTAAAATCACTCTTGCTCCAGTTATAAAATTTCCTTCAATAATCACAGCACCATCATGTAGTGGGCTGTTTTTAAAAAATATACTTTCTATAATAGGTAAAGAAATTTCTAAATTTAATTGATCACCGGAATTCCTTACAAAGTCTAAACTATTATTTTTTTCAATTACAAACAGAGCTCCAGTCTTGTTTTTTTTTAAAATTTCACATGCATTAATTAATTCATCAATATTCATTGATGTTTGTTTTTTTGAAATTTTAAATAAAAGATTGAACTTTTTAATTATATTTTTATTATTTGTGAAATTTGAGGAACCAAGTAAGAGTAAGAATTTTCTTATTTCTTGTTGAAAAACCACTATCAAAGCAATCGCTCCAACACTAATAAAACCTCCTAAAATATTACTTAGAAAAGGCATATTGACAAGCTCTGTTAACCACCAAATTATATAGATTATTACAAAACCTAAAAAAATGTTGATTGCTGCAGTTCCTCTTACAAGTTTATAAACATAATATAACATGATTACAACAAGTATAATGTCAAAAACAGGAATTAGAATCTCATTAATAAAATTTAGTAAATCCAAAAAAAATATTTTATATAAAAGTAATTAAAATAGTTTTAAGAATTTTTATTCATAAATTCAATTAAATTAACCGTTTCTTTTGCTTCTTTTACGTCGTGCACTCTAATTATATTAGCCCCATTATTAAGAGAAATTGAATTTAAACATGTAGTTCCGTTCAATGCCTCGTTCGCAGATGATTTAAGTAAATTATAAATCATTGATTTTCTAGAAACACCTATCATTATAGGTTGATTAAGCTGCTTAAAGCTTGATAAGTTTTTTAAAATTTTAAAATTGTCTTCTAAAGATTTACCAAACCCAAACCCAGGGTCAATAATTATATCTAAAATTCCAGCTTTTTTTGCAAGATCAATTTTGTAAGAAAGGTCTTTAATAATATCAAAAACAACATCATTATACTTGGGATCATTTTGCATATTACTTGGAATCCCTTTCATGTGCATAATAATATAAGGTACTTTAAGTTTGCTCACTACCTTATACATGTTTTTATCTAAATCACCTCCTGAGATGTCATTAACAATAGAAGCTCCAGCTTCAATTGCTTTTTTAACAACTTTGCTTCTAAAAGTGTCAATTGAAATAATTACATTTTTATATTTTTTAGTAATTAATTTTATAATTGGAATTACTCTATTTATCTCTTTTTTAATAGTTAATTTTTCAGCACCGGGCCTAGAACTGTATCCTCCAATATCAATTATGTCAGCTCCTTCTTCAAGCATTTTTTTAACTTGATTAATAATCTTATCTTCAGAATTATATTCCCCTCCGTCAAAAAATGAATCTGGAGTTATATTTAAAATACCCATTACTTTAGGTTTTGATAAATCAAGAAGAGTTCCTTTTATATTAAGTGTCATTTTAAATTTTTAATAACTTTTACAAAACTAAACTACATATTTCATTATTTTCAACGAAATTTATATAAAAAATATTTTGGCTTTCAATACTTCTAATCAATACGACTCAATTACTTTAACTTGTAAGGATCTTTTTACAAAAAAAATGAAAGATTATGGATCTGCGTGGAGAATCCTTAGATTATCATCTTTAACTGATCAAATTTTTATAAAAGCCCAAAGAATAAGGAGCCTTCAAACAAAAAAAATAAGAAAAGTTAACGAAGGTCAATCATCTGAGTTTATTGGAATAATTAACTATTCAATAATGTCTCTTATTCAAATTGAAAAAGGAATTGTTGAATCTCCTGATCTAAATCTACAAGAGGCGTTAGAACTATATGATTTTCATTTATCAGAAACAAAATCTTTAATGGAAAATAAAAACCATGATTATGGTGAGGCATGGAGAGATATGAGAGTTAGTTCATTAACTGATTTAATATTACAAAAAATATTAAGAATTAAACAAATTGAAGATAATCAAGGTAAAACACTAGTAAGTGAAGGGATAGATGCTAATTATCAAGATATGATTAACTATTCCGTTTTTGCTTTAATTCACTTACAAGACAATTAAATTTTTCTATGTTTTGGTTTTTGAAAAAAATATCTAACATGCTATTAACACTTTTTGGTGTAATAACTATAGTTTTTTTTCTATTTAACATCCTTCCAGGAGATCCAGCTCAAATGATGTTAGATCAAAATGAAAATACTGAACAGTTAATGGTTTTGAAAAAAAAATACGGTTTTGACAAACCAGTTTTTATTCAATACTTATATTATTTAAATGATTTATCACCAATTTCGGTACATTTCAATGACCCTGATAACCTTTCTTATTTAACTATAGAAAAATATAATTTTATTAAAGTTTTAAATTTTGACAAATTTAATTTAGTGTTAAAAACACCCTATTTAAGAGAATCTTATCAGAAAAATGGAATTTCTGTTGTAGATATAATTAGAAACACACTTCCTAATACAATAATATTAGCCATATCATCTATACTTATAGCAATTGTAATAGGATTATTTTTAGGTATTATTTCTGCGATAAATTATAATTCTTGGATTGATTATTCAATTCAACTTATGAGTACTCTTGGCATGAGTGTGCCTTCTTTTTTTAGCGCCATAATATTTGCTTGGATTTTTGGATTTGTTTTAAGAGATTTTACAGGTTTAAACATGACGGGGAGCTTGTTTGAATTGGATGACTATGGGGAAAGCATGACGCTTCAACTAAAGAATTTAATTTTACCCTCAATAGTGTTAGGAATTAGACCAATAGCAGTTATTTCACAAATGATGAGGAATTCTCTTTTAAAAGTATTATCTCAAAATTATATAACTACTGCTTATTCAAAAGGCCTTTCAAAATTTAATGTTATTAAAAATCATGCTATTAAAAACTCTCTTAACCCAGTTATTACAGCATTATCGGGATGGTTTGCAGGTATGCTAGCTGGATCTGTATTTGTGGAATATATTTTTGGATGGAATGGGCTTGGAAAAGAAATAGTACATTCATTAAACACTTTAGATGTACCAGTATTGATAGGAGCAGTAATAACTATAGCTATGATTTTTATAATCATCAATATATTTGTTGACCTTATTTATTCTTGGTTGGATCCTAGAGTAAAGTATAATTAAATTAAATTAAAATGAGAAAAAAAATAGTAGCAGGAAATTGGAAAATGAATAATGATTTAGATCAAACAATATTATTGATTGAAGAGTTGAAAAAAAATCAAATTACTAAAGTCAATGTAATGATAGCGCCTTCTTCTCTTTTTTTAAAAACAGCTAAAGATTTATTAGAAGATTCTCCAATTGAGGTTATTTCACAAAATGTTCATCAAAAAAGTAATGGTGCTTACACTGGAGAAGTGTCGTGTGATATGCTAAAAAATATTGGTATTTCAACTACTTTAATTGGTCACTCTGAAAGAAGAGCCCATTTTAATGAAAATGATTTTGTTTTACTTGAAAAGGTGAAATTTGCAATAGATTCAGGCATGAATATTATTTTTTGTTTTGGTGAACAGTTAAAAGATAGAAAATCTAATAAGCATTTTGATGTAGTCAAAAGTCAACTTGAAAATACAGTTTTAAAGCTTAACAGTGATTTTTGGAAAAATATTATTTTGGCTTATGAACCAGTTTGGGCTATTGGAACTGGTGAAACCGCAAGTGCTGAACAAGCACAAGAAATGCACGAATTTGTAAGAAATTGTATTTCTAAATCTTATGGTGATATTGTTTCTGATAAAGTTTCTATTTTATATGGAGGAAGTGTTAAACCTTCAAATGCAATTGAGATATTCAGTAAAAAAGATGTGGATGGAGGATTGATTGGAGGAGCTTCATTGGTTGCGTCTGATTTTGATGAAATTGTAAAAGCAAACAGTTAGATTTAAAATTTTGTAATTTAGCGCTGTAATGAATACTAAAGAAAAAATATTAGAAAAGACTTTAAAAGACGTAGATTTAGTTCATGAAAATGAAATTATAGTATACAATGATGATGTTAATACATTTGAACACGTAATTAACACTCTTGTTAAAGTTTGTGATCATACAGCTGAACAGGCTGAACAATGTTCTTTAATTATACATTATAAAGGGAAATGTAGTGTTAAATCTGGTTCATACTCAGATTTAAAGACTATGTGCAGTAAGTTATTAGATAAAGGGTTGTCTGCAGAAATTATTTAAAGTTTTATATTGGCATAAAATTTGATACTAAGTGTTTATGAAAAATATTATTTTAATATTAATCGTTTTATCAAGTCAAATTGGTTTAACTCAAGATTTTAAACAAATGAAGGAAAGTATTCATCAATTTGAGGTTACGGATTTAAGTGGTCAAAAATTTAATATGTTAAGCTTAAAAGGGAAAAAAGTAATGGTTGTGAATACAGCCTCTAAATGCGGCTTGACTTATCAATATGAAATTTTAGAAGAAATGTACAAAGAGTATAAGTCTGAAAATTTTGTAATCGTAGGATTTCCTTCAAATGATTTTCTTTGGCAAGAGCCTGGCTCTAATGAGCAAATAGCTAAATTTTGTTTAGAGAATTATGGAGTTTCATTCCCAATGATGGAAAAAATTTCTGTAAAAGGTTCTTCAATGCACCCATTATATAAATTTTTAACAAATAAAGATAAGAATGGCTATATAAACTCATCTGTAAAATGGAATTTTCAAAAATATTTAATTGATGAAGAAGGCTATTTAGTTAAAATAATTTCTTCTAAAACTAAACCAAATGATCCGGCTGTGTTAGATTGGATTAAAAGCTGATTTTAATGAAAAATTATAAAGGTGTTACAACGAAATGTGTACACTCAGGTGATTTAATCGATGATAAGTTTGAGGGTGCTACATCTCCTTTATACCCTTCAACTGCTTATGGTTATTTAGATGTTGAAGATGATAAATATCCGAGATATTTCAACACACCAAATCAACTTGCATTATCAAAAAAAATTGCACACTTAGAGAATTGTGATTCTGCACTATTATTTGGATCGGGTATTGCCGCAATTTTCACTTCTTTATTTTCTTTTTTAAAATCAGGTGATCATGTTTTATTTCAATCCTCTTTATATGGAGGGACAATTAATTTAGTAGTTAAGGAATTTAAAAAATTTAATATTGATTACACTTTTGTTGAAAGTTTAGAAATTAAAGATTTTGAATCAGAGTTAAAAGCCAACACCAAGATAATTTATATAGAATCTCCTAGTAATCCTTTACTAGAGGTTATTGATTTAAAAAAGATTGCTCTTTTTTCAAAAAAAAAAAATTTAATATCCATAATAGATAACACCTTTGCTAGTCCAATTAATCAAACTCCAATTGATTTTGGAATTGATATAGTATTGCATAGTGCTACAAAATATTTAGGAGGGCATAGTGATATTTTAGCTGGGACTGTAGCATCTTCTTTTTCTAATATTAAAAAAATCACTGAATCTTCTATAAACTACGGAGGAAATTTAAGCGAGTATACCGTTTGGCTTTTAGAGAGAAGCATTAAAACTCTTTCATTAAGAGTAAAAGCTCAAAATGAAAATGCTCAAAAACTTGCTGAATTTTTAGAGAATAATAAAAATGTAGATTTAGTTTTTTACCCTGGATTAAAATCTCACCCACAACATGATTTATCAAAAAATCAAATGAAGGGTTTTGGAGGAATGATGTCTTTTGTATTAAAAAATGAGAATAAAGCAGCTGATTTCACAAGGCATTTAAAAATAATTAAAGCTGTTATGAGCCTTGGAGGTGTTGAATCAACCATAACCTCACCTTCATTAACATCACATTCAAAATTATCAAAAGATCAAAGAAAAAAATATGGTATTTCGGATGGTTTATTAAGGTTTTCAGTTGGTATTGAAGATTACGATGATTTAGAAAATGATTTAACTCAAGCTTTTAATATTTTATGAAAGAAATAAAATTAGACATATTGGCATTTGGAGCGCATCCAGATGATATTGAGCTAGGTTGTGGAGGAACGCTAGCAAAAGAGATTGCCCTTGGAAAAAAAGTAGGCATAATAGATTTAACTAGAGGAGAGTTAGGGACTAGAGGGTCAGTAGAAACCAGAAATAAAGAATCTCAAGCAGCAACTAAAATATTAGGAGTATCAATTAGAGAGAATTTAGACTTTAGAGATGGATTTTTTCTAAATGATGAGATTCATCAGATGGAAGTAATAAGATATATAAGAAAATATAAGCCAGAAATTATTCTTTGTAATGCTCAAGATGATAGACATATAGATCATCCTAAAGGAGCTAATTTGGTAAGTGACTCTTGTTTTTTAAGTGGTCTTTCAAAAATTAAAACTGAATTTAATGGATTGAATCAAAGTGAATGGAGACCAAAAAATATATACCATTATATTCAGTGGAAAAACTCATCTCCAGATTTTTTAGTTGATATTTCTGAATTTATAGATATTAAGTTAGGTGCCATTAAGGCGTACTCTTCACAGTTTTATAATCCAAATAGCAAAGAGCCAGAAACTTTAATAAGTAAAAAGAATTTTCTTAACGATGTTATTAATAGATCAGCTGATTTAGGAAGACTAATTGGAGTTAACAATGCTGAGGGATTTACTTCAAGAAAATTAATTGGAGTAAAAAGACTCGATAGTCTTATTTAAAAATATAATCCCAATAGATTAATAATAATCGTATTAATAATCTTAGAAAGGTTAAGGGAATATTTTTAAATATTCTTTAGAAATGTCGGTGAAAATAATATAAATTTGTCGCTTAATAAATGGTGGTTGTAGTTCAGTTGGTTAGAACGCCTGGTTGTGGTCCAGGAGGTCGCCGGTTCGAATCCGGTCTTCCACCCAAATTTAAACCCTCTATAAATTGAGGGTTTTTTTTGTTTCTATTCATTATAAATCTGATTCTATCTTATACCAACTATTTTTTTGGTTCACCTTTAACAGAATTAAATAAACCTATTTGGGGGACTTTTCCAGATTAGATGTATTATCTAGTTAGTTAACCAACAACAGCTGGAACTTATTATTACCAATGCTCGCTGCATTTAAAAATGGTTGGAACAATAACAATTCAGAATTAATAGTAAATCAAATATTTAGATCTAATTAATTGAAATTGTTCAATACCACTTTTCCAGCTGGATTTAATTTCATTCTCACTACTTCCATTAATTATTTGTTCTTGTAATTTATCATTTCCAGCTAGTTTGTTAAATCCTTTTTTAAAAAACTTCTCTTTATTGTTAGAGTTATTGTAGGCCTCAATTATCCACTTTAAGTTTATTTCATTAAGAATAGGAGAACCTCTTAGGTCCTCACCGTAACATTTAGAGTTTATGTATTTTGGATTTTTGGCTCCTGGCATTGATATTGGAGTAAATTGAAAATCTTTATTTTTCCAATCTGGACTTCCAATTATCTGAAACTGTAAATTAGTACCCCTTCCTATACTAACAGATGTGCTTTCAAATAAACATAAACTAGGGTATAAGTTAATTGAACGTTTATTAGGGAGGTTAGGGGAGGGTTTAATAGGAAGATCGTAAATAACCTCTCTATTGTAGTTTTTTATTTTAATAACTGTAAGATCACACTTAACTTCGTTGTTTAGCCATTTCTCTCCATTTATCATTTTAGCATATTCACCTATTGTCATTCCGTGGACAATTGGAACTGGATGCATTCCAATAAAGCTTTTAAATTGAGGATCAAGTATCGGCCCATCAACGTAGTGAGCATTAGGATTCGGCCTATCAAGAATAATAAGTTTCAAATTGTTTTCTGCTACAGCTTCCATTACGTAATGAAGGGTAGATATATATGTGTAGAATCTAGCTCCTACATCTTGAATATCAAAAATCAAGACATCTAATCCTTTTAATTGTTCATTTGTTGGCTTTTTATTAGAGCCATATAAAGAAATAATTTCTAATCCAGTTTTTAAATCAATACTATTAATTACTTTTTCTCCGGCATCAGCTTCTCCTCTAAATCCATGTTCAGGTGAGAATACTTTTTTAATATTAATATTTAGTTTTAAAAGAGAATCAATTAAATGAATTGATTTTTTTTTGTTATTTATTTTAGAAGTAGAGTTAGCTATTACACCCACATTTAAATTTATTAATTCAGGTAAAAACTCATTTAATTGATTTGCACCAACGCTTATTGGATTATTATCTTGAGAAAAAGATAAATAGTTAAATGCAATTAAAATCAAAAAAAAGGTACTTTTGATTTTTAATCTATTAAGTTTCATTGTTTATGAGATTTGAATCAGTTATGGCTTCTCGGTTTATAAGGTCTAATCCTTATAAAAATACTATTTCTTCACCAATTATAAAAATTTCAATTTTATCTATTGTTATGGGATTAGTAATGATGTTGATTTCAATATCATCTGGTGTAGGTTTACAGAAGACAATTCAAAATAAAATGTCTTCATTCTTTGGTCATATTTCAATTTCAAATTTTCAAAACAACTCTTCTCAGTCTTCATTAAAACCTGTTTCAATTGATCAAGACTTTTATACAAATAACACTAACCAAGAAATTATTCACATTCAAGGTGTGGCATACAAGTCTGGATTAGTAATTACTGATTCTACTTTTGAGGGGGTCATTTTTAAAGGTATTGGTTCAGATTTTAACTTTGATAAGTTTTCGCCTTACTTAATTAAAGGAGATATGCCATCTTTTGATAAGGACATTAGTAATGAAGTAATTATATCTCAATACTTATCTGAAAGGTTGTCTATTGGTTTAAATAAAAAGTTTAAAGCAACTTTTTTTAAAAATGATTCATTTTCGATTCCTAATGAACGAATTTTTAAAGTGGTAGGTATTTATAATTCTGGTCTTATAGAGTTCGATAAACTATACTTTCTTGGTGATATTAAGCACATTCAAAGAATGAATAAGTGGGATGAAACTCAGATAGGTAGTTTTGAAGTTTTTATTGAAAAATTCAATAAAATTGATGAAGTTTCAGATGAATTATATACTAATTCTCCATCTGAATTGGATGTTCAAACTATTTCAGAAAAATTTATAGATATATTTAATTGGATCGCACTATTTGACATGAATGTACTAGTTATTATTGTGATAATGATTTTAGTAGGAGGAATAAATATGATTACTGCTTTACTTGTTACAATATTAGAAAAAACCCATATCATAGGAGTTTTAAAAGTATTAGGAGCTACTAATAGAAGTCTAAGATCAATATTTTTAGCCAATGGTATATATCTTATTTCAGTTGGACTTATTATCGGAAATGTTATAGGAATTGGACTTATTTTCTTACAGAAATATACAGGATTTCTAAAACTAGATCCTCAAACTTATTATGTTTCTGAAATTCCACTTGATTTTAATATATTTTCAATTTTTATTTTAAATTTTAGTGTTTTATTTTTTTGCTTACTCATGTTAATAATTCCTTCTTTTATAATCACTCGAATTTCACCAACTGACTCACTTAAAATCAAGTAACACATAATCTGTAATTAACTTCCAACCTTATTCTTACATTTGTAGTTTAAAATCTTTATGAAATATTCAAATAACATCTTAGAAACTATCGGAAACACCCCCTTAATTCGATTAAACAAGATCACTAAAGATATTGATGCGTTAGTATTAGCTAAAGTCGAGTTTTTTAATCCAGGAAGTTCAGTTAAAGACAGGATGGCTCTTAAGATGATTGAAGATGCTGAAAACGATGGAAGATTAAAACCTGGGTATACAATAGTAGAAGGAACTTCAGGAAATACTGGTATGGGTTTAGCTTTAGCTGCTATTGTTAAAGGTTATAAATTAATTTGTGTTTCTAATGATAAGCAATCAAAAGAAAAATTTGATGTTTTAAGGGCGGTTGGTGCAAAAGTTATAGTTTGTCCAACTAATGTAAAAGCTGATGATCCAAAGTCTTACTATTCTACTTCAAAAAGGATTGGAGAAGAAACACCAAATTCTTGGTATGTTAATCAATATGACAATCCTTCAAATACTGCAGCTCACTATCAAACAACAGGGCCTGAAATCTGGGATCAAACAGAAGGTAAAATCACTCACTTTGTTGTTGGGGTAGGAACTGGTGGAACTATTTCGGGGGTATCCAAGTATTTAAAAGAAAAGAATCCCAATATTAAAGTTTGGGGAATTGATACTTACGGTTCAGTTTTTAAAAAATATCATGAGACAGGAATTTTTGATGAGAAGGAAATCTATCCATATATTACTGAAGGTATTGGAGAAGATATAATTCCTAAAAATGTTAATTTTGACCTAATTGATAGCTTTGAGAAAGTAACTGATGAGGATGCGGCTATTTATACAAGAAGATTAGCAAAGCAAGAAGGTATTTTTGCAGGAAATTCATGCGGTGCTGCAATAAAGGGTGTTATTCAGTTAAAAAAACATTTTAAAAAAGATGATGTTGTTGTTGTTTTACTTCACGATTCAGGGAGTCGTTACATTGGAAAAATGTATAATGACGATTGGATGAAAGCCAAAGGTTTCAGTTTAGATTAAATTTTTTATATGACTGATTTTTACTTGAATTATCCAACAGATAAACTGGTGGTAAATAAAACACATTCTATATTATCCAATAGTAATTCATTAAGTTTTCACCATTCTCTAGATTGTTATAAAGAATCACCATTAATAAATTTAGAAAATCTATCCAATAAACTAAATATATCAAAGCTTTGTGTTAAAGACGAGTCTAAAAGATTTGATTTAAATGCTTTTAAAGTATTAGGGGCTTCGTATGCTGTATTTGAAACTTTAAAAAAATACCCAAATACTTCAGTTTTCTGTACTGCAACAGATGGAAATCATGGAAAAGCAGTTGCGTGGTCTTCAAGAAGATATGGGAAGAAAACTATTGTGTATGTTCCAAATGACACTTCAAGCTTAAGAATTGAAGCTATTGAAACATTTGGAGCAACAGTTCATCAACTTGATCTTAATTATGAACAAACATGTAACTATGCTTCAAAAATGAGCAAGAAAATGAATTGGCAATTAATACAAGACACTTCTTGGGAAAATTATGAAGAAATTCCTTCTTTAATTATGGCTGGATATTTGACACATTTTATAGAAATTGATAAATTTCTAGAAATTAAAAATTTATCAAACTTTGATATTATATTTTTACAATGTGGAGTAGGTAGCTGGGCTGCTTCTTGTATTTGGTACCATTTAAATAAATATGGAAAGAATAGACCTAAAATAGTAATTGTTGAGCCAAATGAATCTTGTGGTGTTTTTCAATCATTTAAAGATAATAATAGAGTTTCGCCAATAGGTTCTTTAAACACAATTATGGCTGGATTAAATTGTGGTATTCCATCTAAAAATGCTTGGGAAATAATTAAAAATGGTTGTGATGCTGTTGTTAAAATTTCTGATGAAGAAGTAAAATCATCAATGAAAGTTTTCTATAATCCAATTAAAAATGATTCCAAAATTATTTCAGGAGAGTCAGGAGCTGCAGGATTAGCAGGATTATTAAAGACTAAAAAAGCTAGTCACTTACAAGCTTTAAGAGATCATATAAAGCTAACTGACTCATCTAAAATTTTATTATTTAATACAGAAGGAGATACTGATGTAAATAGCTTTCAAGAAATTATTAAAAATTAATTAAAGATATCGCCAGGAAATACGATTACACTTTCATGCCCATTTTTACTTATACTAGCTACTCCAAATAAATAATTGTCTAAAACAATTCCTTCTAATGTGAAGTTGTTTACTAAACCGACATACCTACTATTTTCCCAATAAGGAGCTGTTGTATCTCTCCAATATATTTTATATCCAATGATGTTATCATCATCTGACAAATCCCATTTTAATTTAGTTGAAGGTTCAACAATTCCTCCAATTTTAACATTTTTTGGTTGTGTTGGACTCCAAGCTAAACTAGCTAAATTTATTGCATTTACTGCAGTTAGTTTTTTCGCATATTTAAAGTTGACACCTGAAAGAACATCTCCGTACTCTATTTCATTTTCTACTCTAATATCTTGATGTTGTCTGTTGTAATTTTCATGAGCTTCCATAATTCTGATTCCTGGAAATCCTAAATCATTGAATGGTCTATGGTGTCCACCCCTTCCAAACCTGTCTAGTCTATAGATCATTATTGGATTCATTTCTGGCATATACTTTAAAACTTTAGCGTGAACATACCTTGCTAATTGCCTGGAATTACCATCAACCTCACCACCATAAAACCTTCTTCTTTTTCTAGATCTTTCAGATTCATTTGCAGGTGTTGGTTCAGAAAATATTCGAAAACTATAATTGTCGATAACACCATCAACTCCTTCTATGTTTCCAATCATATCATTATTTAAAACTCCAATTATATCCCATTGATTTTCTATGGCATATTTAGCTAAGCCAATTCCTCCATACAACCCTTGTTCTTCCCCTGATAATCCAACATAAATTATGCTATTTTCAAATTCATAATTACTTAAAACTCTTGCAGCTTCTATTACTCCAGCCATTCCAGAAGCATTATCATTAGCACCTGGAGATAATGACGTATAATCATTAGCATCTGAGACTCTACTATCTATGTCTCCACTCATTATTACATATCTATTTGGATATTTTTTTCCTATTTGAATAGCTACAACATTATTAATCCATACATCTTTAACTAATCTTCTTGTATTTTTTTCAAAATAATTTTTTTGATAACTTACTTCAAGGCAATTATTACACTGTTTCGAGATATCTTCAAAAGATGATTTGATCCATCTTCTTGCAGCTCCGATCCCTGAAGATTTAGAAATAGTATCACTTAACGTGTGTCTTGTCCCAAAAGAAACAAGTATTTCAATATCTTTTTGAATTCTCTTTTCAGAAACGTCCTCTATGATAGCGTACAAATCTTGATTTATTTGTGAAAAACAAAGACTCGTGTAAATAAAAATAGGTATGAACTTTAATAATTTCATACCTAAATTTAATTATAATTTTATTAAGATAAATTAAAAACAGTATTTGTTTTCTTGTTTTAATTTCTCAGCAATAATATTTTTAAGATTAATCACATTTGGAAACTCATAATATTTAGTAAATCTTTTAAGTCCCATTAGTAAACCTTTTTGTTCATCACTTGTAGAAAAAGATACTATCACTTCTTTTCCTCTTGACTGAACTATGTCTACAGCTTTATAAAGATATAACTGAGTCATAGCAATTTGGTTAGTTTGAGTTTCTTTTCCAAACCTATTACAATTTTTTTCAGTTCTTAAAAGTGTAGATTCTGCCATGTATATTTCAATTAATATATCTGAAACAGCTAGTAGCATTTGTTGATGTTCTTCAAGTTTTTCTCCAAACTTCTTTATACCAGCTCCAGCTAACATTAGAAATACTTTTTTGAGATTTATTAAAATTAATTTTTCTTGAGTAAACAACTCAGTTATGTCAGGAATATCAAATGATGGAATTCCCATTAACTCATCAGCTACTTTTGTTGCAGGATTTATAAAATCAATATGTCCTTTCATTGCTTTTTTGATTAGCATTCCAACACTTAACATTCTATTAATTTCATTTGTACCTTCGTATATTCTGCCAATCCTACAATCTCTCCATGCTGCTTCCATTGGAGTTTCTGCAGAAAAGCCCATTCCACCAAAGACTTGAATACCTTCATCAGCTATATTTTGCATATCCTCACTGACAGCTACTTTTAATATAGAACACTCTATTACATATTCTTCAACGCCTTTTAGTTCCGACTCTTGAAAACTATTTCCATTATTGTGTCTTATTTTAATTCGATCTTCAATATTTTTTGCAGCTCTATACGTTGCAGATTCTCCAACATATGTGTCTGTAGCCATTTGGGCTAATTTTTCTTTTATAGCTTCAAAATCTATAATTTTAGTATTAAATTGAGATCTTTCGCTTGCATATTGTATTGCATGTGTTGTTACTCTTTTTTGAGCATCTAAGCAAGCTGCTGCTAATTTTATTCTTCCAACATTTAAAGAATTCATAGCTATTTTAAACCCACTTCCTCTTTCAGACAACATGTTTTCAACAGGCACTTTTGTATCATTGAAAAAAACCTGTCTAGTAGAAGACGAATGTATTCCTAGTTTTTTTTCTTCTTCACCCAATACAATTCCATTATTAGGTTCATTTTGAACTATAAAACCTGTTATATTTTTATCGTCTTCAATTCTAGCAAAAACAATAAATAATTTTGCAAAGCCAGCATTTGATATCCACATTTTTTGACCTGTAATCTCGTAGTGTGATCCATCTTCTGAGAGAACTGCTTTTGTTTTACCACTATTTGCATCGGAACCTGCACTAGGCTCAGTTAAACAATAAGCTCCAAATACTTCTCCACTTGCTAGCTTGGGAACAAATTTTTTATTTTGTTCCTCGTTTCCATAAAGGACTATAGGCATAGTTCCGATTCCAGTATGTGCTCCAAATGCTGTAGATAAGGAGCCAGAAGCTCCTGAAATTGTTTCACAGACTAACATTGTAGAAACAAACCCCATCCCCATACCGCCATATTCTTGTGGGACAGCTACACCTAAAAAGCCAAGATCACCAGCTTTTTTCATAGTATCTTCAGTCAGTTTATATTCTTTATTTTCAAACCTTTCTCTATGAGGCAAAACTTCTTTTTCAACAAAATCCTTAACAGCTTGTTTCATCATTAACTGTTCTTCAGAAAAGTCTTCAGGTGTGAATACATTAGCATAATTAGTTTCCTTAATTATAAACTCTCCGCCTCTAGTGATGTTTTCTTCTTTTATTTCCATTATATAAATTATTTTAAAAATTCAAAAATTCCAGCTGCTCCTTGTCCTGTTCCAACACACATAGTAACCATCCCATATTTAGATTTTCTGTCCCTCATTTCATTAAACAATTGAACAGATAATTTTGCTCCTGAACAGCCTAAGGGATGTCCAAGTGCAATTGCACCACCATTTACATTAATTATATCTTGGTTTAAATTAAGTTCTCTAATAACTGCCAAGGATTGAGATGAGAAAGCTTCGTTTAACTCAATTAAATCAATATCTGTAATTTTCATTTCAGCTTGTTTTAGAACTTTTGGAATAGCTTTTATTGGTCCAATTCCCATGATTTTAGGAGGAACTCCTGCTACTGCATAATTAACCAGTCTAGCGATTGGTTCAATGTTTAATTCTTTAACCATTTTTTCACTCATTATTAAAACGAATGCTGCACCATCACTCATTTGAGAAGAGTTACCTGCAGTAACACTTCCATTCATTTTAAAAACAGGTCTTAGTTTATTTAATACTTTTAGATTAGTATCTTTTCTAGGGCCTTCATCAGTGTCAACGATATACTCTCTTGAGGTTTTTTTACCATCTTGATTTAAGAAAGTTTCTTTCACTGTAATGGGTACTATTTGAGACTTAAATTTTCCTTTAGAAATAGCGTTTACAGCTTTTAAGTGAGAATTTAATGCAAACTCATCCTGATCTTCTCTGTTTACTTTATACTTTTCTGCTACTTGTTCAGCAGTTAGTCCCATTCCCCAGTAATAATCTTCTTTTCCTTGTTTAGCAATTTCATAATCTGGAACTGGTTTATAACCTCCCATTGGAATAAAACTCATGCTTTCGACTCCTCCAGCTATTATACATTCTGCCATTCCAGATTTTATTTTTGCAGAAGCCATTGCGATAGTTTCAAGTCCTGAAGCACAATATCTGTTAACGGTCACACCAGGAACGTCTTCTATTTTTAATCCCATCAGTGAGATTACTCTAGCTATATTTAAACCTTGTTCTGCTTCTGGAGTAGCATTTCCAACTATAACGTCGTCAATTCTAGTTTTGTCAAGTTCTGGAACTTCACTTATCATATGATTTATAGTTTCTGAAGCAAGTTCATCTGGCCTTTTAAACCTGAATAATCCTTTAGGAGCTTTTCCAACAGCAGTTCTATATGCTTTTACTATATACGCTTCTTTCATAATTTAATTTCTTAAAGGTTTACCTGTTTTTAATATATGTTGTATTCTTTCTAATGTTTTTCTCTCTGAACATAAAGAAAGAAAAGCTTCTCTTTCTAAGTCAAGTAAATATTGTTCACTTACAAGAGTTGCTTGAGATAAATCACCACCACTAATTACGTAAGCAATTTTATTTGCAATTTTTTGGTCATGTTCTGAAATATATTTCCCTGCTTTCATTGTGTCAGTACCTACCATAAAAGTCCCTAATGCTTGTTTACCGAGCACTTTAATGTTTTTGGATTTGAAAGGAGGTAAGTAGCCATAGTCAGCCATTAATATTGCGTGTTTTTTTGCAATAGAAATTTGATGATTTTTATTCATAACTATTGTGTCATTATTAGGCTGTAAGTAACCTAAATCAATAGCTTCATAAGCAGATGTTGAAGTTTTAGCCATACCTATATTCATAAAATATTCTTGTAGAACGTTGAGTTCTACGTCATTTTTACTGAATTTTTTTGATGCCCTTAAAGCCATTTCTTTACACCCACCTCCACCAGGAATTAAACCAGCGCCTACTTCAACTAAACCAATATAACTTTCACTATACGCTACAGCTTTATCGCAATGCATAGTAACTTCACAACCTCCACCTAATGTAAGACCATGGGGAGCGGCTATAACAGGAATACTCGAATATCTTAATTTCATCATACTATCTTGAAAAAACTTGATAGCAAGATTTATCTCATCATATTCTTGTTCTGCAGCTGCCATAAAAATCGCACCTAAATTAGCTCCGGCAGAAAAGTGAGAACCTTCATTCCCAATAACAATTCCTTTAAAATTTTTTTCAGCTAGGTCTACAGCTTTATTTATGCCAATAAGAACTCCTTGACCTAGGGTGTTCATTTTAGTTTTAAATTCTAAATTGATAATTCCATCACCAATATCAGAAATAAGAGAATCAGAATTCTCCCAAACAATAGAACTCTTATTTAGATTATTTAATATTATTAATGAATCTTGACCTGGTTTAGGTATAAAAGATTTGGTACTTATATCGTAATAATTTGTTAAACCATTTTCTACTTTATAGAAGTTATCAATATTATTACTAATCATGTCTGAAATCCAATCAGCTGGTTTATAATCTAAAGATTCCATTATTTCGACACCTTTTTTAATTCCTATTGAATCCCAAATTTGAAAAGGACCGTTTTTCCATCCAAATCCAGCTCGTAAAGCATCATCAATCCTGTATAATTCATTCGAAATTTCAGGAATTCTATTTTGTATATATGAAAACATAGTTCCAAAATTAAATCTATAAAATTGACCTGCTTTGTCTTGTCCTTCAATTAATACTGAAAACCTATCTAAAACCTTACTTATTTTCCTTGCCTTTCTAATTGTTTCAAACGACACCTTTTTTACTGGAGAGTATTCAAGTGTTTCCAGGCCTAAGGAAAGTATTGTGGATTTTCCATTTTCATCTTTAATTCTTTTGTAAAAACCACCGTCTGTTTTAGAGCCTAACCAGTTATTTTCTATCATTTTATATATATATTCTGGTAATTTGAAAGTATCTCTAAATTCATCATTTGGACAATTATCATATATACCGGTAGCTACATTGACGGTAGTATCTAACCCAACAATATCACTTGTTCTGAAAGTTGCAGATTTTGGACTTCCAATAATTGGCCCAGTTAATTCATCAATTTCTTCAACAGTTAAATCTAATTTTTTTACATTATTTAAAATATTCACCATCCCAAATGTTCCAATTCTATTGCCAATAAAACCAGGTGTATCTTTAGCTAGTACAGAATCTTTTCCTAAAAATCTTTCTCCAAAATCATTAAGAAAATCAATGATTTCTGGCTTACAATTAGGTCCAGGAATTATTTCAAATAATTTTAAATAGCGTGGAGGGTTAAAAAAATGAGTTACAGCAAAATGATTTCTAAAATCTTCAGACCTTCCTTCATTCATTAGCTTTATGGGAATTCCAGAAGTGTTTGATGTAATAAGCGTTCCTTTTTTTCTAAATTTTTCAATTTGCTCAAATACAATTTGTTTTATATTTAATTTTTCTGTTACAACTTCAATTATCCAGTCAACTTCATTTATTTTATTTAAATCATCAGTTAAATTTCCAAGGATTATTCTATTTGTAAAACTTTCATGATACAATGGAGCGGGCTTTGATTTAATGCATCTTTGAAACATTTCCGTTACAATTCTGTTTTTAACTTTTTTGTCATCTAGGGATAATCCAAGTTTTTCTTCTGTATCGTTTAGCTTGTTAGGGGCTATATCTAAAAGAAGTACTTCGATCCCTACATTGGCAAAATGGCACGCTATTCCTGAGCCCATTACACCAGAACCTATAACAGCAATTTTATTTATTTTTCTATTCATTTTTAGTTTTTTTATTTTAAAATACTCCTTGAAATAATTATTTTTTGAATTTCAGATGTTCCTTCATAAATCTGAGTGATTTTAGCATCTCTCATTAATCTTTCAACATGAAATTCTTTAACAAAACCATATCCACCATGAATTTGTACAGCTTCTACAGTATGTTTCATTGCCATTTCTGAAGCAAATAATTTTGCCATAGAACTTGATAGTTTGTATGGCTTATGATGATCTTTTTCATAAGCACTTTTTTGAATTAATAATCTAGCAGCTTCAATATCAGTAGCCATATCTGCCAGTTTAAAAGCAATTACTTGATGCTCGCAGATTGGCTTTCCGAAAGTTTTTCTTTGTTTAGAATATTCTAAAGATAATTCATAGGCTCCTCCAGCAATTCCTAAAGCTTGAGATGCTATTCCAATTCTACCACCTTCAAGTGTTTTCATTGCATATTTAAATCCAAAGCCTTCTGGACCTAGACGATTTTCTTTAGGGACTATTACATCTTGAAACATAACGGATGAAGTGTCTGAGGATCTAATACCTAATTTGTCTTCTTTAATTCCTGTGCTAAGTCCTTTTGATTCCGCTTCTACTATAAAAGCATTAATGCCTTTATGGCCTTTTTTCGAATCAGTTTGAGCGATTACTACATAAATACCTGCTTTTTTTCCATTAGTAATCCAATTTTTAGTTCCATTTAACAAATAATAATCACCTTTATCTTTGGCTGTGGTTTTTTGTTGAGTGGCATCAGATCCTGATTCGGGTTCGGACAGGCAAAATGCACCAATAGTTTTACCGGTTGCTAATTTTCTTAAATATTTATTTTTTTGATTCTCGTTTCCGTATTCTTCAATTCCCCAGCAGGCTAGTGAATTATGAGCAGATAGTATTACAGAGCATGAATTATCTACTTTTGAAATTTCTTCAACAGCTATCACATATGAGAGAGTATCCATTCCGCCTCCTCCATATTTTTCAGAAACAGTCATTCCTAAAAAACCTAATTCTGCCATTCTTTTAACAGCTTTATGTGGGTATTTAGAATTAGAATCACGATCAATAACTTCAGGTTTTAACTCGTTTTGAGCAAAATCCCTAGCTGCTTTCTGTATTAATAAGTGTTCCTCACTTAATTCTAAATTCATTTTATATATTTTAAAACGTAAAAATGCCTTTATCCTTAGTTAATTCATTGATTTTTTCTATTACTAAATGAAAATTTTCTATAGATTCTTCTCCAGTATTATCAATAATAGCTTGATTAAATTTTTTCACAGCTAGTTTTGAAGCATCTCTGTTTGTTTTACCTAGTTCAGTTAGATAAATCAATACACCTCTTCCGTCATCTGGATTAGGTTTTCTTTGAATAAACTTTTTTTCTTCCATTGATTTCAAAGTCCTAGATAAGCTAGTAGTTTCCATTCCCATTTTAGGACCTAATGAAGTTGAAGGTGTTCCTTTTTTAGGATCTATACTTAAAAGAGCAAAGCCAACCGCCATTGTGGAATTGTGTTTTAACGCTTGGTCATTGTACATTTTTGCAACTGCTTGCCAGGTAGCCCTTAACACATGATCAATAGTTTTTTTCTCCATTTAATCAAATTTAGTAAATAAATACTATGCGTGCATAGTATTTATAGAATTTTTTTTAAATAATATTATCAAACCAATTTTTTGCATTTTCAAATGCTGAAAACCAAGGAGAAACCTTATCACTTCTATCTTTTGGATAATATGGCCAATTCCAAGGGAAAGTAGATCTTTCTAGGTGTGGCATCATAGCCACATGTCGACCATCTTCGTTACTTATTATAGCTGTGTTAAAACTAGATCCATTTGGGTTTGCAGGATAAGTTTCATAAGCATACTTTCCAATTATTTTATATTTATTTTCTGAATAAGGAAAAGTAAATTTACCTTCACCATGTGCTGACCAAATTCCTAATTTGGATCCGCTTAAGCTATTAAACATAACCGAATTGTTTTTTTGAATTTCTACAGATGAAAAAATGCATTCAAATTTATTTGAATCGTTATGAGTCATTTTCGGTTTTTCTTTGTGCTCAGGGTGGAGTAGGCCCATTTCCATAAATAGTTGACAGCCATTACAAACTCCTAATGATAATGTGTTTTTTCTACTATAGAAATTCATCAAACTTTTTCTAGCTTTTTCATTGTAAATAAAAGAACCAGCCCAACCTTTTGCTGACCCTAAAACATCAGAATTTGAAAAACCACCAACAGCTACAATGAAATTTATATCTTCAAGAGTTTCTCTTCCTGAAATTAAATCAGTCATGTGAACATCTTTGACGTCGAAGCCTGCAAGATTCATAGCGTAAGCCATTTCTCGTTCTGAATTACTTCCTTTTTCTCGAATTACGGCTGCTTTTACTTTATTATTAGGATTTACAATATGTTGTGTTCCATTAAAGTATTCAGGAAAGTTAAATTGAAGTGGTTGTTTTTTATAATTTTTAAATCTTTCTTTTGCTTTTATTTTTCCGCTTTGATGAACGTCTAAAAGATAAGAAGTTCTATACCAGATATCTCTATATTTTTTAATTTCAAAGCGATAAGAATCTTTATTATTTAAGATTTGAAGGGTTCCGCTTGAATTGACTTCTCCAATTTTATAAAATTCAAGATTTTTTTCACAAAAAATATTTTCAATCTCATTTTTACCTTGAAAAATTAATCCAATATTTTCGTTAAAAAATAATTTAATAATGTCTTTTTCATTGAGAATTGAGAAATTTATTTTAGCTCCAATATTTATTCCTGAAAAACACATTTCAAGTAATGAAGTAATTAGACCACCAGAACTTATATCATGACCTGATGAAATTAAGCCTTTTTTAATTAGAGACTGAAAAACTTCAAAGGTATCTCTGAAATATTTGGAGTTTTTAATGTCAGGTGATTCACTCCCTATATAACCTAGAGTTTGAGCTAATGCAGAACCCCCTAAATTATAATTCATTTTAGAAAGATTCATGTAATATATTGAATCATTATTATCTATAAGGACAGGTTCAATTATATTACTAATGTCATTGCAATTTGCAGCTGCAGAAATAATTACAGTTCCTGGCGAAACAACTTCTTTATCTTTATATTTTTGTTTCATAGAAAGAGAATCCTTTCCCGTTGGAATATTAATTCCTAAATCTATAGCAAAATTAGAGCAAGACTCTACTGCTTGATATAATCTTGCATCTTCACCAGGATTATTACAAGGCCACATCCAGTTAGCAGATAATGTAACAGATTTCAACCCTTTATCTAAAGGTGCCCAGATGATATTTGTAAGTGCTTTTCCAATTGCATTTCTAGAGCCTGCGCTAGGATCAATTAAAGATGATATTGGAGAGTGTCCTATTGAAGTCGCAACTCCATTAACCCCATTATAGTCAAGGGCCATAACTCCACAATTGTTTAAAGGAAGTTGCAAGACACCAACACATTGTTGTTTTGCTACTTTCCCTGTAACACATCTATCTACTTTATTAGTCAACCAATCTTTACAGGCAACAGATTCTAGACTTAAAACATTAGTCAGGTATTGATCTAGTTTTTCGATTTCAAATTCAGGATCTTTAAATTGAATGTTTATAGATGAATCTTTCATTATAGTTTGCGGAGAATTTCCGAAAAAATCAGATAATGAAAGTTCAATTGGAGTTTTATTTTTTGAAGATGATTTGATTATAAATTTTTTATCATTTCTGACTCTTCCTACTTTATAACAAGGAGCTTTTTCCCTATCAGCAATTTTTTTTAGCTTATCATAATTATTTTCAGAAATAATTAATCCCATTCTTTCTTGAGATTCATTTCCTATAATTTCCTTTGAAGAAAGAGTTTGATCTCCAATAGGTAAATCATCTAATTCAATAATTCCTCCACTTTCTTCAACCAGTTCTGAAAGACAATTTAGATGACCACCAGCTCCATGATCATGAATTGAAACAATCGTATTTTCTTTAGATTCTACAAAAGCTCTAATTGTATTTGCAACTCTTTTTTGCATTTCTGGATTCGACCTTTGAATTGCGTTAAGTTCAATTCCAGAATTATATTTTCCTGTTTCGGTTGAAGAAACTGCAGCTCCACCCATTCCAATTCTATAATTATCACCCCCTAAAACAACAATGATATCACCTTCATTTGGAACATCTTTTAAGCTTTGGTCTTTTTTCCCATAACCAATTCCTCCAGCAAGCATAATTACTTTATCAAACCCTAGATTCTTATTATTTTCATTATGTTCAAAAGTAAAAACGGATCCTGCAATTAATGGTTGTCCAAATTTATTTCCAAAATCAGAAGCACCATTTGAAGCTTTTATAAGTATTTCTAATGGAGATTGATAAAGCCATTTTCTTGGTTTTTTTATCCATGATCTATTAGAACCTATCCGGGGGTAAGAAGTCATGTAGACTGCTGTGCCAGCCAAAGGTAATGATCCTTTTCCTCCAGCCAAACGATCTCTAATTTCTCCGCCAGAGCCAGTTGCTGCCCCATTAAAAGGTTCAACTGTTGTAGGGAAATTATGTGTTTCTGCTTTTAACGAGATAACAGAATCATAAGAAGATTTAATAAAATAAGATGGAATATCTGAACTGGCTGGAGCAAATTGCTCGACTTCGGGCCCTTCTACAAAAGCTACATTGTCTTTATAGGCAGAGACTATTTCATTTGGATTTAATTCAGATGTTTTTTTAATTAATTGAAAAAGAGAATCGTCTTTTTCAATTCCGTCTATAATAAACTTTCCGTTAAATATTTTATGTCTACAATGTTCAGAATTTACTTGAGAAAAACCAAAAACCTCTGAATCAGTAAGTTTTCTATTAATTTTTAAGGATAACTGCTCTAGATAGTGAATTTCTGCATTATTTAAAGCTAAACCTTCGCTTTCGCTATAAGTTTTAACGTCACTTATTTCGATTATTGGCTTTGGCTTCAAGTTGTTTAAAAACAAATCTTGATCTAGTTTGTTATATTTTTCAAATAACATTGAATCAAATACTTTATTCTGTTTGTTAAAAAGAACATAAGTCTCAATTCTTTTAATCCCACTAACAGCCATATTTTGAGTTATCTCAACAGCGTTAGTACTCCAGGGAGTGATCATTGTTTTTTTAGGTCCAATATAATTGCCTTTAATAATAGGGAAGTTGGAAATAAATTTACTGTTAAAAAGCCACTCTAATTTTGCGATATTTATAGAGTCTAAATCTTCTGCTGAATCTGCTGCATAGATTAACTCATTTTTATCTTTGAAAAAAAGAATCATGAAGGACTTAAAAATTAAAATTCATTCAAAAATATAAGAAAAAATGCAAACAAGATCTTTTGAGATTGAAATTTAAATAACGATTATAAAATACTTATCAACATCTTTATTTTAAACTTAACCTTGCCATGTAGAATCCATCAAATCCAGTTTCTGATGGGCTTATTTTTTTTTCATCCTCTTTTTTGAATTTCATCCCAATATCAGATTTCAGGAAATTTTCTATTTGAATTTCGTTTTCTGAAGGCAGGATAGAACATGTTGCGTAAACCAGCTTTCCGTTATTGTTTATTAGTGGAGCGTATTTTTGTAATAACTCTTGTTGAGTATTTTTTATTGTTTCTATAAAATCGGAACTTAATTTCCATTTGGAATCAGGATTTCTTTTTAAAACTCCAAGACCAGAACAAGGGGAGTCAATTAATAACCTATCAATTTTTCCATAAAACCTTTTAAAGGACTTGTTGTTTTCAATTGCTTTAGTTTCTATGTTAAATGCTCCATTTCTTTTAGCTCTTCTTTTTAATTCCAGCAATTTATTGTTGTAAATATCCATTGCTATTATTTGACCCTTATTTTCAGATAATGCTGATAGGTGAAGAGTTTTTCCACCTGCACCTGCACAAATATCACAAATTTTCATTCCTGGTTTAATTTTTAAAAATGGAGCTACTAATTGTGATGAAGCATCTTGAACTTCATATAGTCCATTTTGAAAAGAATCTTTTAAAAATAAATTAGTTCTTTCTTTAAGTTTTAAAGCATCAGGATGTCCGTTTATTTTTTCAGTTATAATATCTTCGCTAATTAAAGTCTGTTGAAGCTCTTTTATATTAGTTTTTAATGTATTAGCTCTTATTATGACAGGAGCCATTTTATTTAATGAAGCCAATTCTTTACTCCATTGATCTTCGCCTAATTCTTCTAAACCAATTAAATCCAGCCAGTCTGGAATAGATTCTCTGAATTTTCTTATTTTATTTAGCTTGTCAAACCTTCCTTTTATTTTTCTTGTTGGTGTTTCTTGAAGTTCAATCCAAGTAGGAAGAGGAATGCCTTTTAAAATAGCCCAAACTGCAAAAATCCTCCAAAGTTTCTTTTGTTCATAAGGACCTTTTACTTCAGCTATTTCCGTATATAGTCTTTTCCATCTAACGATTTCATATGATGTTTCTGCAATAAAACCTCTGTCTCTACTTCCCCACCTTTTATCTAGTTTTAGAATTTTTTGTATGGTTTTATCTGCATAGAGTTCTTGATTAAACACACCATCTAGCACTTTAATTACTGCTATTACTAAGTTTTTGTGAAGACGCATTATTATTAATATTTGCGTAAAGTTACTTTAATAATATCGTCTTATTACTTAAAAAAAATTAAAGATTTTTTCTATTATTTTCATTTCTAGATTCCCTCAATTTCTCCATCATTTCTCTTCTAAAGTCATCTTCATATCTAAAGAGCATGTATGTTTTTCTTATTGACATGACTTCTTTAAGTTCAGAAATTAGTTTACCTTTTAAATCTACTTTTTTCTTTTCATAGTCCATGAAATCGGCAATATATTTTGCGTATTCTAAATCACTAGCAGAAATATTATCAACATTCATTTTTCTGTATTTAAGTCTATTCTTTTGATAGAGTTTACTTAAACTATCCTCGTAAGTTTTATAACATGCCCAAAAAGCTGTTTCTAAAGAAGGTTCTAATTGTAGTTTGTCAGTTAAATAGAGCTTTTTGTAAGCATCCATTTTTTCTCTGCTAATTTTCTCTTGTTGAGAAAAAATTATATTAATTGAAAACAATAAAATTAAAATTAGTGTTAAGTTTTTCATATCATTCTTGTAATAAATATTCTTGAGTATTAAAATTCGTTTCAATAAAGTACCTCGCAAGATCATCATCGTTTATCAAAACAGTATAATTTAGTTTGTTTGAAGCAAATAATTCACTTAAATCTGAATTAGAAAAATATAGCATATCTTGATTAGCATATTCAATGATGTCTTCTAAATTTACATTATTTGATTTGTCTAAATTATTTGTTAAAAATAAAACGCCAATAAAAACAGCAACTGCAGCTCTGTAAAAATTAGTTTTTATATATTTTACGTTATCGATGTAAATTCTATTAAATACTTGTTGTTTGTCTATCGAGTTAAAATAATTTGTTGGAACTGAAAACCTTTTAACACCTATTTCCTTTTTTATAAAAAAATCATTGTTAATTGATTCAAAATATCCCTCTGGAATTTTAAAGCCTTTTCTTTTAATTAATATATCTTTTTTAATACCCATTTATATATTGACAACAGTTTTCTTAAAAGGTTTGAATTTTTTTTATTTTTTCTTTTATTTTTTTAACAGCAATATGGTAGGATGCCTTTAAAGCTCCCACAGATGTTCCTAAAATTTCTGAAATATCATTAAACTTCATTTTTTGTTCATATTTCATCTGAAAAACTAACTTTTGTTTATCAGGAAGGTTAGATATTATTTTTTGAAGTTCTAACTGAACCATGTCACCATCAAAATAAGGATCTTCTTTTAAATTGTTAGCTAAAGTATTCATCATCTCCTCAGAGCTTTGAAAATATTTTTTTGCCCTTAATTTTAAAAAATTCAATGACTCATTTGTTGCTATTTTATACATCCAAGTATATAATTTACTTTCTCCTTTGAATTTAGAAATTCCCTTAAATATTTTAACAAAAGTATCTTGTAAAACATCATCAGCATCATCATGATTTAAGACAATTTTTCTTATATGCCAATAAAGAGGCTGTTTGTAGTTATTTAATAAAGTTTCAAATGCTGAATTTTGAGTTTTTTTATTCTTTAGACTTTCAATAAAATTAGATTCATTTTCCAATATCATTAATTTTTATTTTTGACAATAAATAACCTAACAAGTTTAGTCAAAAGACTGGAGTTTGATAAGCTTAGAGTATATTCCGTTAGCCCTTATTAGCTCTTCATGATTACCTTGCTCAGTTATAGAGCCTTCGTTCATAACTAATATTGTGTCAGCCCTCTGTATTGTTGACAAACGATGAGCAATAATTATTGAAGTTCTATTTTTCATTAAATTTTCTAAAGCATCTTGAACTAGTTTTTCTGATTCTGAATCTAGAGAAGAAGTCGCTTCATCTAAAATCATAATAGGAGAATTGCTTAAAACTGCTCTGGCTATAGAAATCCTTTGTTTTTGTCCTCCTGATAATTTACCTCCACCATCTCCAACATTTGTATTATATCCATTTTCAAAATTTTCAATAAAAAGATCAGCATTTGCAATTTTAGCCGCCTTTTTCACATCTCCAGAATTAGCTTCAGAATTAGAAAGCTTAATATTGTTTAAAATAGAGTCATTAAACAAAATAGAATCTTGATTCACTAATCCCATTAACTTTCTCAAATCATCTTTGCTTAGATTTTTAATATTAATACCATCAATTAATATTTCACCTGAAGAAATATCATAAAATCTAGGGATTAAGTTTGCAATAGTTGATTTGCCACTTCCAGATTGACCAACAATTGCGACAGTTTGACCTTTTTTTATTTTAAAATTAATATTATTTAAAACGGATTCCTGATCGTATTTAAAAGAAACATTTTTAAAATGAATCTCAGATTTAAAAGATTGTTTTTTAATGGGGGTTTTAATTTCTTTTATTGAAGATTCTGATTCCAAAATCTCTAACACTCTTTCAGCAGCAGCATTACCTTTTTTTATAGAATAGGATGCTTTACTAATAGCTTTTGCAGGTGTTAATATACCATAAGCTAAACCCATATAAGTTAGAAACGCAGCGGGCTTTAATTCTAGATCTACAAGAACTAATTGTCCGCCATACCATAACAATGCTCCAATAACAGAAATACCTAAGAACTCACTGATTGGGCTTGCTAAATTTTGTCTATTAATTAATTTATTTGAATAGTTATAAAACTTATTATTTGATTCTTTGAATTTATTAATAAAAAATAATTCTGAAACAAATCCTTTAATAACTTTTAAACCGTGTAGTGTTTCTTCAGTAATTGACAAAAACTCTGCTTGTTCAGTTTGAACCAAAGTTGAAGTTGCTTTTAATGATCGTCCAATTAATGATATAATGAAGCCAGATATTGGAATAAAAAATAACACAAAAAGAGTTAGTTCGGAACTTATTAAAAACATTGCCATTAATGTAAAAAAAATGGTCAATGGCTCCCTTATTATTAGTTCTAATATTGACAAAAAAGAATGTTGAATTTCTAAAACATCAGCAGTGATTCTAGAGATTACATCTCCTTTTTTCTTTTCTGAAAAAAATGGTATCGGCATACTTATTATTTTTTTATAAAGATTTTCTCTTAAGCTAGTCAGTACCCCATTTCTTAAAAAAGTAATAAAAAACATGGCGAGATAATTAAATAGATTTTTAAAAAAGAAAAGTATTATAATTGAAGAGATCACAAAAATCAACGCTAACTTAGGGTCTTCACCTGCAAAAACACTTACTTGGTAATTAATCCAATCTTCCAGATTGTTTCCTAGACTTTTAAAACCTTCAAAGTCAGGTTTCTCATATTTAGTATTCTTTTCTCCAAATAAAACCTCTAACATAGGCATTAATGACAGAAAAGATAGAGCGCTAAACATAGCGTATAAAATATTAAAAAATATATTTAAAAACATATATTTTTTAAAAGGCAATGCGTATCTAAAAATTTTTTTAAAATAATTCACTGTTAAAAATTGAATTCTTTACAAATTCGTTCAAGTTTTTTATCTAAAATATTATTATTTTTTTTAAATAATTCTTTTGATGGTAAAACCATATTTACGCTAAAGTAAAATTTTATTTTGGGTTCTGTTCCACTTGGTCTAGCTGCAACTCTTGTGCCATCTTCAGTTTCAAAAATTAAAACATTTGATTTTGGAAAATTAAGAACTGTTTTATTGCCGTTAATTTCATTGACTTGCTCGAGTTTTTCAAAATCCTGAGTTAATATAAGTTTACTTCCATCTATTTTACTAATTTTTTCTTTTCTAAGTTTATTCATTATAGATTTAATTTCTTCATTTCCTTCTGCACCCTTTTTTTCAACTGAAATTAATTTTTCTTTATAAAACCCATATTTTAAATAACACTCAATTAAGTAATCAATTAAGTTTAATCCATTGCTTTTAAACTCAGAACCAGCCTCACAAGCCAGTAATGACGAAGTGATAGCATCTTTATCTCTAACGAAATCCCCTACCATAAAGCCATAACTTTCTTCACCTCCACCAATAAATTTTTGATCAGAAAAGTCATTAATCATTTTTGCAATCCATTTAAATCCTGTTAATCCTAATTTAATGTCAACGTTATATGATTTGGCTATTTTAAATAGCATTTGAGTAGACACAATTGTAGACCCTATAAAGTAGGACTTGTCTAGGTTCTTTTTTTTGCTTAAAAGGTAATCAGTTAGAATTACCATCATCTGATTACCGTTTACTATCATGTATTCTCCATCTAGATCTTTGATGGCAATTCCGACTCTATCAGCATCTGGATCAGTGCCGATTACAATATCAGCATCCTTATCCCTTGCTAATTCTATAGCCATTTTCAATGCTTCCGGTTCTTCAGGATTTGGAGATTTAACTGTTGGGAAATTTCCGTCAGGAATTGCTTGATCTTTTACAATATGCAAGTCTGTGTATCCTGCTCCTTTTAAAACTTCAGGCAAAATTTTGTAAGAAGTTCCATGCAATGGTGTGAAAACGATTTTATAATCTTTTCTATTAGAATCACCAACTTTTCCGTTTAAAATCGAATCTTTTATAAACGTATCATCAATTTCTTTTCCAATTATTTCAATGAAACTTTTATTCCTTTTAAAATTAATTTCAGAATAGTTTGTTTTATTAATTTCATTTATAAGCTTTGTGTCAATAGGAGGGACAATTTGACCACCATCTTTCCAATACACCTTATAACCATTATACTCAGGAGGATTGTGTGAAGCAGTTAGAACAATACCACAAATACAATTTAACTTAACTACAGCATAAGAAAGCTCAGGAGTTGGTCTAATTGAATTGAATAGGTAGACCTTTATATTGTTTGCACTAAATATGTCTGCCACTTGATTTGCTAAATATTCGCTATCATTTCTACAGTCATAAGCAATGACAACTGATTCTTGTATATTATTAGATTGATTATTGATGTAATTTGATATTCCTTGAGTATTTCTTCCAAAAGTATATTTATTGACTCTGTTTGGTCCTGTTCCAACAATGCCTCGCATTCCACCTGTTCCGAAACTTAAGTCAGTGTAAAATGAGTCATTAAAATCTTCGTTGTTAGTGTCTTTTAGTTTAAGAGTCTTAGATATAGTTTCTTTATCAAATGGTGAGTGAGACCAAACATTTAAATTCTGCTCAATTAGTTTATTGTTAGCCATTTATTTTTTCAGTGATTATATATTGTTTTTTTATTTTCTTGTTTCTTAAAACTATTTCTGCTAAAAAACCAGCTAAAAAGAATTGTGAACCAATAATCATTGTAGTTAGCGAGATGTAAAATTCGGGTCTTTGAGTGATTAACCTTCCAGATGTTTCAATAAACAACTTATCAAACCCTAAGTATAAAGAAAATAAAAATCCAATTATAAGCATTATAGAGCCTATTAGTCCAAAAAAGTGCATTGGTCTTTTTCCGAATCTATGAATGAACCACAATGTTATTAAATCTAGAAAGCCTTTAATAAACCTGTCTGGTCCGTATTTGGTATCTCCATGTTTTCTAGGATGGTGTATTACAATTTTTTCAACTATATTTTTAAATCCAGCATTTTTTGCAAGTACTGGAATATATCTATGCATACCCCCAGTTAACTTAATTTCTTTTATAACAACATTTTTATAGGCTTTAATACCACAATTAAAATCATTCAGCTTAATGCCAGATGTTTTTCGAGCAGCCCAATTAAATATTTTAGAAGGGAAGTTTTTAAAAATCACTGAGTCGTATCTTTTTTTCTTCCATCCAGAGATTAAGTCAAAACCATCTACAGCTATTTTTTTATAAAAATCAGGTATTTCGTTTGGATCATCTTGCAGGTCAGCATCCATTGTGATTACAACATTTCCCTTGCATGCTTTAAATCCAGCTGAAAGAGCATGTGATTTGCCAAAATTTCTAAGAAACCTTAATCCCTTTATGTTAGAAGATTTGACACAAAGTTTTTTTATTATTGACCAAGAATTATCAGTACTACCGTCGTCAATAAGTATTATTTCGTAAAGTAAATTGTGACTTGAAATAATATTATCAATAGATTCAGTTAATTCTATTAAAGAATCCTGTTCATTATACAAAGGAATTACAATGGATAATTGCATTTTTTTGCTTTATTAATGCTGTTCTTTTTTTATAATTAAACCCAGTATAAGACTTTCTATAAATCCTATAAATAGTGTAAATATTAAAATGACAGGATACGCTAGCCAAAGAAAGGGTTTTGAAGCCTCTAGATATTCCTGAAGGCTCATACCGCCCATTATATCAGGATTACTTTCTAAAGCAGTATTATAAGCTATTTCCAAAGAAATATCATAAAAACCAGGCTCAATGATGTTTGTAAGAGTGTATAAATACATTACTGAGATTAAAGCAAGGATTAAAGAAATTCCAGTTCCAATTTTTAATGTTTCACTTAATGAAATAAAGCCAGAATTAGCTTTTTTGAATTCATGAGCCCCCCAAATAATTCCTGAAAGCTGAATAATTACAGAAATAACTTGACTTGCAGTTTCGTTTTCATAATGTGCGTCAAGAGAAAACAACATTATACCGAAAGTGACAGAAACTATTCCAGTAAACAGTCCAGTATTTATAATAAATTTTTTAGGTGTGATTTCTTCCATATCAATTCTTTTATTTTAATATAAGTTTAAGTAAAAGTAATCAGAATTTATTTATTGAAGCTATCATATTACTAAGCTTTATTTAAATAATATAAGTTTAGTTGCAAATTCCTAAAAAAGAATTAAATTTGCAAACTATTAATAAAAAAATGAAAGAAGGAATACACCCAGAGAATTATAGATTAGTTGCTTTTAAGGACATGTCTAATGATGATGTTTTTATAACGAAATCTACGGTAAATAGTAAAGATACTATAGATCATGATGGTGTGAGCTATCCTTTAGTGAAGCTTGAAATCTCCAGAACATCTCATCCGTTTTATACTGGAAAAACTAAGCTTATTGATACTGCTGGTAGAATTGATAAGTTTAAAAATAGATACGCAAAACTTAAAAAGTAATTTACTTTTTATAAACCCTCTTTAAATTCAATTGGTTTATAGGATTTGTCTCTAATCCTATTACATTTTTTTGACTAAATCTCATTATCTTATCATAGTATAATGGAATTACAGGAGCTTCTTGTATTATTAAGCTATCCATTTTTTGATAAAGTTTATTTCTTTTGCTTTTAGATTGTTCTTCAATAATTTTCAAAAATAGCTGATCATAATAGTCGTTTTTAAAATGTGTGTAGTTAGGCCCATTAGGCGCCAAATTTTTTGAATAAAATAGCGATAAATAATTTTGAGCATCAGGGTAATCCGCTATCCAGCTAGCTCTAAACATTTCTAATTTCCCATTTGATTTAGCTTGTCTTAGACTTGAGGGTGGTAAGATATTTATTTTAATATTGACTCCAATTTTCAAAAGCTCTCGTTGTATAAATTCAACTATATCAAGATAGTTTGCATCACTTGATAAAACTATTTCTATTGATTTTTTTTTAGTTTCATCTTTATACTCATTAATAAGTTGTAAAGCTTTTTCTAAATCGTATTCAAATCCTTTTACCAAATTTTTTTGAAGACCAAGAGGGATAAAACCATTATTCGCAGGATAACCAATATTATTTCTTAGATACTTCATCATTTTCTTTCTGTCAATCCCATAATTAATACCCAATCTTAATTTTTTATTTTGTAAAACAGATTCTTTGTCACCTAGAAAAAAGCCAATATATTCCGTATTTAAATAAGGACCGCTTAAAAGATTAATTGAATTGAGATATTCTTCTTTTAGATTTCCGTTAATGTTCAAAAGTTGATCTTTAAAAGACGAATCTAAAGAGTTGATGAAATCAATTTTGTTTTGAGCAAATTCCATAAATTCACTTTTTTTATCAGGCAAAAATGTAATAGAAATGGCCTCTAGGTAGGGGAGTTTATTTCCTTTAGAATCTTTTTCAAAATACAGATTATTTTTTCTAAGTACTAGCTTAACGTTTTCTTCCCATTTTTTAAACTTAAAAGGACCTGTGCCAATTGGATTTTTACCAAATTTGTTATTGTAATATTCAATTGCTTCTTTTGGAATAACTGAACAATATTTCATTGACAAAATTCCTAAAAATGCAGAAAATGGACTTTTTAATTTTATTAAAAAAATACTATCGTTCACAGCATTGAATTTGTCTACATTATTTAAAACCCAAGCCCCGGGTGATGCTAATTTTGGATCTTGAAGTCTTTTAAAGCTATATTCAAAATCAAAAGCGTTGACGATTCTTGTAGAGTCTTTGCCAAAAGCTATTGATTTATGAAAAAAAATATTTTTTTTTATATTAAATAAAAATATTTTTCCATCTTTTGAAATCTCCCAACTTTTTGCTAAATCTGGTTTTATATTTAACGAATCATCTAGCTGAACTAAACCATTGAATAGTTGATTTACAGGCCAAATATTTCTTAATGTGCTTGAGTAGGCTGGATCTAGAGATGAGATATTAGAATGTTCATTGTATCTAAAAATATCATCATTATTTACTGACGAATGCTTTAAGCAGCTAGTTATACTTAGTAAAATACAAATTAAGTATATATAGCTCTTAAACTTTTTCATAATAAGTATTCAACATATATTTGTAAGCTAAATTAGTCTTTATATATAAATGAGTCAAAGTTTAAAAGTAGCATTAACTACCCCTAGGATGTAAATTGAATTATTTAGAGACTTCAACTATCTCTAGACAATTTAAAGAAGAAGGGTATTCTTTAGTTAATTTTGAAGATTTCTCTAATAATTATGTAAGAGTAAAACTGCCTTGGAGAAAAAACTTAATTGATAATATTGTTAATTGTGATTTGAAGAAAATTGATGATGATGCTTAGTAATTGGAGCTTATCAAACTATAGCCTAATTCCAATAGGAAGAAGTTCTCTAAATTCTTTATTTTTTTTAATAAATTTTCTTATCTGAGTAGAAGTAGGCATTATTCTGATATTTCTCTCTTTAATTATTTCAAAAACCTCTCTGATGAAAATTTCTTCAAATTTTTCATCATCGTTGGATGATGGTATTATCAGCTTTGTTAAAAATATTTTTCTATCTTGTAACGCATACTCAATTTTAGCTAATTCCTCACCAATTTCAACTTCAAATTGACGCAAAAAAATATTATCATTAATAATTAAGCTTCCCATTTAATTTGTAAAAGTTATTTTTGTATTATTACAAATATACAAAAAATAGTTCTTTCAGAATTTTTAAATAAATGTCAATAAAAAATACTGATCATGTTTACTTTATGCCAGGAATGTCGGCGAATTCTTTGATTTTTGAAAAAATAAAATTAAGCAGTAAGTATAAATTACATTATTTAGGGTGGATAGATCCAGAAAAAAATGAGACTCTTAAAGATTATTCAATTAGATTTTCTGAACTTATTAAACATAAAAATCCCATTTTAATTGGAGTTTCTTTTGGAGGAATATTGGTTCAGGAAATATCGAAGATTATTGAAGTAAAAAAAATAATAATTATTTCTAGCGTAAAATCTAAAAGAGAATTTCCTGCGTCAATGAAAGTTTTAAAGACAACAAAAAGTTATAAGATTCTTCCATTTAAATGGATTAATGATTTCGAATCTTTAATCTCTTTTGTTTTTGGACCAAGAGTAAAAAGGAAGGTAGACTTGTATCGTAAATATTTATCAGTTAGAGATGAAAAATATTTGAGTTGGGCGATTAAAGAATTGATAGAATGGGATCAAGATAAGCCGCTAGAAAATATTATTCATATTCATGGAAGTAGGGATGTTATTTTTCCTACATTATATATAAATAATTATGTAGAAGTTATAGACGGAGACCATTCTATGATATTAAAAAAAGCAGATTGGATTAGTAAATTTCTTGAAAAGAATTTGATTTAAATTCTTTTCATTTGTTGTTGCATCATTTTAATTTGATCGGATAACATTTTTTGCTTATCTAATTTTTTTGCCTCATTTAAAAGCATTGTAGCTTCTCTTTTTCTTCTTTTTTGAATTAATATACCTGCTAAACTTAATTTTGCCATTGCTAAATCATGGTTCATTGACAAACCTATAGAAATTGCTTTTTTAAAAAATTTTTCAGCTAAAGTTAAATTTGTCTGAGACGAAACGATTCCCCATAAATAATTATAATAACCAATTTGTTTTTTAGTAAGGGAACTTTGAGGGTTTTTTATTTTTTTTAACCATTTTTCAGTACCAATAAAATCTTGTTTTCTTAATTTAAGAAAAATTATCAAGATTATTTCATTTTTGAAATATAAAAAAATGAACATTGAAGCTAGAAAAATTAATGCAATTCCATTACCAATATTGTTATAATAAAATTGAAATATCGAATATGAAATGGTAAGACTTGCTAATATTAATTTTATAATTTTTGGATACATTGATTGTCAGTTTTTAATTAAAATTAAATCTCTAAACTTTTTTTAAATAATACATTTGAGATAGTATAAACTTATTGTATATTTGGCCTCAAATTTGAGTAAAAATAGTTAAATAATCGCAATGAAAAGAACTTTTCAGCCATCAAAAAGAAAAAGACGTAATAAACATGGATTTAGAGAAAGAATGTCTACTCCAAGCGGAAGAAATGTATTAGCTAATAGAAGGGCTAAGGGCAGAAATAAAATCTCTGTTTCATGCGAACCTAGACATAAAAAATAAATGAACAAAATTTTTAAAAAATAAGGTGTTACTTTTTTAGTAACACCTTTTTTTTTTGATATATTCATAAATCAACTTTAAGATAATATAGATGCCATTAAGAAAAGATTTAAAAAGTATTTTAATTATAGGTTCGGGCCCAATAGTAATAGGTCAAGCTTGTGAGTTTGATTACGCTGGATCACAATCCCTTAGATCATTAAGAGAGGATGGAATTAAAACTATTTTAATTAATTCAAACCCTGCTACTATTATGACGGATCCCGTTATGGCTGATCATGTGTATTTAAAACCTTTAACCACGAATTCTATTAGGGAAATTTTAGAATTACATGATATTGATGCTGTTTTGCCTACAATGGGAGGTCAAACTGCTTTAAACTTATGTATTGAAGCTGACGAAAAAGGATTATGGCAAGAGTTTAATGTAGAAATTATTGGAGTAAATATTGATGCGATTAATATTACAGAAGACAGAGAAAAGTTTAAGCAATTATTAAAAAAAATTAATATTCCTGTTGCACCTTCCAAAACGGCTAATTCTTTTTTAAAAGGAAAAGAAATTGCTCAGGAATTTGGTTTTCCTTTAGTTATTCGACCTTCTTTTACTTTAGGTGGGAGCGGTGCTTCTATAGTTTTTAAGGCTGAAGATTTTAATGACTTACTAACTAGAGGACTTGAAGCTTCTCCTATCCATGAAGTGTTGATTGATAAAGCGTTAATGGGTTGGAAAGAGTATGAATTAGAATTGTTACGTGATAAAAATGATAATGTAGTCATTATCTGTACCATTGAAAATATGGACCCTATGGGTATTCATACAGGTGATTCTATTACGGTAGCTCCTGCAATGACATTGTCTGATACAACTTATCAAAGAATGAGGGATATGGCCATTAAAATGATGAGAAACATAGGGGATTTTGCAGGAGGATGCAATGTTCAGTTTGCTGTAAGTCCAGATGAAAAAGAAGATATTATTGCAATAGAGATAAATCCAAGAGTTTCTAGATCTTCTGCACTTGCTTCTAAAGCATCTGGTTATCCAATCGCAAAAATAGCAAGTAAATTAGCTATAGGGTATCATTTAGATGAATTGAGTAATCAAATAACTAAATTAACTTCAGCTCTATTCGAACCAACTTTAGATTATGTTATCGTTAAAATACCAAGATGGAATTTTGATAAGTTTGAAGGCTCTGATAGAACCTTAGGTCTTCAAATGAAATCAGTGGGGGAAGTAATGGGTATAGGGCGCTCATTCATGGAAGCATTACATAAGGCTACTCAATCTTTGGAAATTAATCGAAATGGAATTGGAGCAGATGGTAAAGGGTATACAGACTATAAAGTTGTTATTGATAAATTAACTAATGCTAGTTGGGATAGAGTTTTTGTAATATATGATGCCATCAAAATGGGTATTTCATTAGAAAGAATTCATGAAATTACAAAAATTGACTTATGGTTTTTAAGGCAATATGAATCTTTAGTCATTTTAGAAAAGGAAGTTTCTAAATATAATATTAGTAATATTTCAAAAGAATTATTGTTAGATGCAAAACAAAATGGATTTGCTGATCGTCAGATTGCGCACATGTTAGATTGTTTGGAAAGTGTAGTTTACAAGAAAAGAAAAAGTCTAAATATTAATAGGGTTTATAAACTTGTTGACACTTGCGCTGCTGAGTTTGAAGCTAAAACTCCTTATTATTATTCTACTTTTGAGGAGGCGTTTCAACTTAGTAATGGAGATGTAATCATTGAAAACGAGAGTAAAGTTTCAGAAAGAAAAAAAATTATTGTTTTAGGCTCTGGTCCGAATAGAATTGGTCAAGGTATTGAATTTGATTATTGTTGTGTTCACGGCGTTTTAGCTTCTGCAGAATGTGGTTATGAAACAATTATGATAAACTGTAATCCTGAAACTGTTTCTACTGACTTTGATATTGCAGATAAATTATATTTTGAACCAGTTTATTGGGAGCATATATATGAGATTATTGAACACGAAAAGCCGGTTGGGGTGATTGTTCAGTTAGGTGGTCAAACTGCCTTAAAGCTGGCAGAAAAGCTAGATAGATATGGCATTAAAATCATGGGAACATCTTATAAAGCTTTAGATTTAGCAGAAGATAGAGGGAGTTTTTCTGTTTTATTAAAAGAAAATAATATTCCATATCCAGAATTTGGAGTTGCTGAAACAGCAGATGAAGCATTGGTTTTATCAAATGAATTAAATTTTCCAATTCTAGTACGACCTTCATATGTCTTGGGTGGTCAAGGAATGAAAATTGTAATTAACAAAGAAGAATTAGAAGCTCATGTTATCGACTTACTTAAAAAAATTCCAAACAACAAGTTGTTGTTAGATCATTATTTAGATGGTGCAATTGAAGCTGAGGCCGATGCGATTTGTGATGGAAAAGACGTGTTGATTATTGGAATTATGGAACATATTGAACCTTGTGGGGTTCATTCAGGAGATTCAAACGCTACCCTTCCGCCTTTTAATTTGGGAAAGCTAGTAATGCAACAAATAATAGATCATACTAAAAAAATAGCCTTATCCTTAAAAACAGTAGGTCTTATCAATGTTCAGTTTGCCATTAAAAATGAAGTGGTTTATATAATCGAAGCTAATCCAAGAGCTTCAAGAACTGTTCCGTTTATTTCTAAAGCATATAAACAGCCTTATGTTAATTATGCAACTAAAGTAATGTTAGGAGAATTAAAAGTTTCAGAAATAGACTATAAGCCAAACTTAAAAGGTTTTGCAATCAAACAACCAGTTTTCTCTTTTAATAAATTTCCTAACGTAAATAAAAGTCTTGGCCCTGAAATGAAAAGCACAGGTGAAAGTATTTTATTTATTGATGACCTTAAGGATGATCAGTTCTATGAATTGTATTCTAGAAGAAAAATGTATCTTAGTAAGTAGATTCAATTTTCTTAAATGGACCCAATTACCACTCTAACTATCTTGCTTATAATATCTTTTATTGCTATAGGTTTTCTTACTTATAAGTTATTTAAAATTGGGAGAGAAAACAGGTCTTTGGAAGATAAAAATTTAGTTTATGCAGAGTCAGCTACTAGACTCAATGAAGATTTAAAAACAAAGTTTAACGAACTCGAAATTTTAAAGAATACAATTCAAACAAATAAGGATAATCATACTATAACATATATTGAAAGTGATAATTTAAAAAAAGAAAATAAAGATTTAATTCAGGAAGTTCAAAAATATAAATCATGGGAAAAGAGTCTTGCAGAAAGGTATAAAGAGAAATCTGATACTTTGCATGATACTCTTTCAAGACATGAAATAAATGAAAAGGAAAAAGAGGAAGTTAATAAGAATAAACAGTTAGAAAAGATAAAATTAGATGAAAGAACTTGGCAAGATTGGGAGGCTACTGTAGAAAATAAAATTAGACTTATTTGTGATGAGAATACATTGACATATATTTCTCAAGAAGATTATCCTAGCACAAAAAAACCAGATAATTCAATAAAAATTGCAAATCAATTTATAATTTTTGATGCTAAAAGTCCAAGAAGTTATGATAAGTTAAATTCTTTTAAAACAACTATAACTAAGGCAATTAATGAAATGGATAAATATTCAGGTGATAAAACCTTAAGTGTAAGTAAAGATATGTACTTAGTTTTACCACAAGTTGCTGTTAGTTTTTTTGATGCAAAATATAATAAAGGTGATTATACTGTTCATATTGTTGGAATTGATGCTTTAAACCCAATTATTCTATCCTTAAGTAAGTTACAAGATTATTTTGTTACAGATAAATTAACACCAGAAGAAAAAGAAGATCTAAGTAGATATATAGGAACTAGCAATAACTTAATGAAAAGAATTAATTTCATTAACAATAAAGTTTCTGAGTATATTTTGGAGCATGTAAAGAAATCTAGTTATTTGCCACAAGATATTTCTGAGAAGTCTATGGAACATGAAAAGGGTGCCCAATTAAACATAACAAATCAACAAAAAGGAGATTTTATTTCTTTAGAAGCTATAGAAGAAGAAACTAAAAAAATTAGTCTTTTAAATTCTTTAAATACTATTGGATCAAAAAAATAGTTTAAAAAATAAATAGTTTTAGATTTATTAATCTTGTTATATTCCTGTATAATTAAACGGAGTTATTTCTTTTAATTCATCTTTAACTTTATCCTCAATATCTAATGAATCAACGAAACTGTGAATTGATTCTTTGTTTATGAATTCGTTTTTTCTTGTAAGTTTTTTTAATGCTTCATAAGGATTAGGATAGCCTTCTCTTCTTAAAATGGTTTGAATAGCTTCAGCGATAACAGCCCAGTTATTATTTAAATCGCTATCAATTTTTATTTTGTTTACAATTAATTTATTAATTCCTTTAATTGTAGAGCTTATTGCGATTAAAGTATGGCTAAAAGGGACACCTACATTTCTTAATACAGTACTGTCGGTAAGATCTCTTTGCAACCTAGATATTGGTAATTTTGAAGAAAGAAACTCAAAAAGTGAATTTGCTATTCCTAAATTACCTTCAGAATTTTCAAAATCAATTGGATTAACTTTATGTGGCATTGCAGAAGATCCAACTTCATTTTCATTAATCTTTTGTTTAAAATAATCCATTGAAATATATGACCACATATCTCTATTGAAGTCAATTACTATAGTGTTAATTCTTTTTAAGCAATCAAAAATTGACGCTAAGTGGTCATAGTGTTCGATTTGAGTAGTTGGAAAAGAATAATGTAGACCTAATTCATTTATTAGATTAGATGCAAACAGTTTCCAGTCAGTATTAGGAAAAGCTACATGATGAGCATTAAAATTTCCAGTTGCACCTCCAAATTTAGCAGAAATTGGAATTGTATATAAAAACTTTAATTGCTCGTTAATTCTTACTATAAAAACATCAAATTCTTTACCTAATCTAGTAGGAGAGGCTGCTTGACCATGCGTTCTGGCTAACATCGGGATATCTTGATATTCAATTGCTTTAATTAATAATATTTCAGTTAAATTATTTAGCTCAGGAAGGTATATATCTGATAAAGCTTCCTTAATTGATAATGGAATAGCTGTATTGTTTATATCTTGAGAAGTCAGTCCAAAATGAATAAATTCTAAATATTTATCTAATTTTAATTCTATAAACTTATTTTTTATAAAATATTCTACTGCTTTAAGATCATGATTTGTTTCATTTTCAATTTTTTTAACTGAAACGGCATCTTCGTAGGAGAAATTTAAATATATATTTTGAATATCAACAATTGAATTCTTTGGGAAATCTGAGATTAATGAAATATTTGTCTTTGTTAAAGCAATGAAATATTTAATTTCGACTAATACTCTGTATTTTATTAGAGCTTGTTCAGAGAAATAGTTTGAAAAACTTTTGGTTTTAGAATAATACCTGCCATCAATTGGCGTTACCGCATTTAAAGAATTAAGTTGCATGAGCTTTCTTTTGAAAGTTTACAAAGTTAATCTTTTTTAAATTTATTTGTATAGTTTATTTTCTGTTTAGTACTTTAAATTCTTCATAACAACCGCTAATTGCATCTAAAATTTGCAAATCATTTGCAGAAACTATAAAACTATCAGAATAGTTACAATTTCTTAGAATTTCGTCAATGTCAATTTTTTGAACTTGAAGTAATTCAACTAAAGTTTGTCTGTCAAACTTAGAAGAAAGCAACTCTCTAATCCTGTAATCTTTTTTCATTTGTTGAAGCTTTGTAAATTGTCTTGGTTGCTTTCCAAATAGATTATATAAAAAATCAGCAGGATTAAAAATAGCATTAACAACTTTTGAGAATGCTCCTGAATTTCTAGACCCCCCTTCATAGCCTTTTGACGGCAACCCAGGAATACTATAACGAAATGATTTACTTATAGGTATGTTTTTAGCATCAATTTCAAGATATCCAGTTAGTTCGTAAGGTTTTATAATTACCTCTTCTAAAGCATATGCCAATTCGGTCATTTGAATTTTAGCGTTTTGCGACTTAAGCAGGTCATTTGTAACTCTTATTTTAATTGATTTAAAACCAAGATAAGAAAGGTAAATAGTGTCATTTAATTTTGCTCGTATTTCAAATCTTCCATTTTTATCAGTAATTACTCCAACTACTTGCGATAAATTTATAACGTGAACACTAGGTATAGGAATGTTGTCAGCTGCATTTTCAATAATGGCACTTAGCTCTTGATTCTGAGCACTATTAAAGTTAATTGAAAAAACAAAAAATATTATTAAAAAAAAACATTGTGAAGACCTGTTCATTGATCACGAAAATACAAACTTAAAATATGATTTTTCAATTTTATCTTTTAAAATTGTGTTAATTAATTTTTTAAAAAACAAATTAACTTTTTTACTGCTATTGATCTATGACTTATTTCATTTTTTTCATTCATCGTAAGTTCTGCAAATGACTTGTGGTAACCTTCAGGAATAAAAACAGAGTCATATCCAAACCCTTTATTCCCTTTTTTAGAATGAGAAATAGTTCCATTAACTATACCTTCAAATTGATGTAGTTCATGATTTAAGATTAATGCTATCACAGTTTTGAACTTTGCTTTTCTGTTTTTTTTATCAATTAATTTTTTTAATAATTTTTTTATATTTTTATCAGAATCACATTCTTCTCCAGCATACCTTGCGGAATATACTCCTGGTTCACCGTTTAAAGCTTCAACTTCAAGCCCAGTATCATCTGCAAAAACGTTAAGATTGTATTTCGAATTAATAAAGTTTGCTTTAAACACAGCATTTTTTTCAATAGAATTTTCTTTTTCAGGGATTTTATCAAAAAAGTTTAAGCTAGTCAGATCGTTTAAATAGATCCCTTCAGGAATTAAGCTTTTAATTTCTTTTAATTTATTTAAATTACTTGTTGCAAATATTAAATTCATAATTATTCGTTGTGATAAGGGTTGTTATTAAGGATTGTAAAAGCTCTGTAAAGTTGTTCTGCCAAAAACAATCTAATTAATTGGTGAGAAGTTGTCATTTTAGAAAATGAAATTTGGGAATTACAACGATTATATAATTCTTTAGAAAATCCTTGTGCTCCGCCGATAACAAATATTATATCTTTTGATTTAATAATTATATTTTTTTTGATAAAATTAGAAAATTGAATAGAGGAATAGGAAGTCCCTTTTTCATCCAATAAAAAAACTAAATCTTTTTCATTTATTTTTTTTAATATATTATTTCCTTCAAGTTTTCTTAAATCGAATGGATTTATTTTTTTTAATTTAACATTGTTAATCATTGTTATTTCAAACTTAATATAATGATTGATTCTTTTTACGTAATCATTAATTAGAGATTGTAAATGTGAATTTGATGTCTTGCCAACAACAAGTAATTTAATTTTCATTAACTAAACAATTGGATTAATTTTAATATATATTTAAATATAAATATATGAGTTTGATTAAATATAGTTTAGTCACTAATTTTGTTATTGATTTTTTTAAAAAAATTAAATTAAATGGTTTGTATGGTTTTTCAATATACGAATTGTTAAACCTCTATTTTACTGGCATCATTAAAGGAGCAATTTCAACAAGAGCTAATAGTATTTCTTTTAGTTTTTTTATGGCTTTTTTTCCATTTGTCTTATTTGTGTTAAATCTCATCCCATATTTTCCTATAGAAAATTTCGATCAAGTGTTTTTAACTTTAATGGAATCTATACTTCCAAAAGAATCTTCTACTTTTTTTCATGATATATTTATTGATATAAATGATCACAAAAGAAGTGGTTTACTTTCCACCACTTTAATTTTTTCATTAATTTTAATTGGTAATGGAGTTAATGTTGTTTTTCGAGGATTTACAGATTCATATCATGTTCAGTTTTCTAGAAATTTATTTAAACAATACCTCTATGCCATTTTTGTAGGATTTATTTTAGTTGTAGTTGTTTTGTTTGCTGCAGTATCGTCAGTTTTATTTGATTTTTTAATTAATCAAAGCAATAGTTTTATTTACTTTTTAATTTATTATTTAAAATATATATTTTTAATAATAATTGCGCTTATATCTTTTTCTTCACTTTATTTTTTTGGAACAATTCAAGGTAGAAACTTAAAGTTTATTTCTCCAGGATCAATCATGACAACTCTTCTTTTATTTTCAACGACTTATTTGTTTGGATTATATATTGATAACTTTTCTAATTATAATGAGCTTTATGGGTCGATAGGGGCTTTAATCATAATGATGCTATTTATATGGATTAATTCTATTTCACTTATACTTGGTTTTGAACTTAACGTGGTTATTTATAAATTAAAAAATCATTTATAATGCATTATCTAATAGATGTAGTTATTCCGCTTCCTTTAGACACATTGTTTACATACAAAGTAAATAAAATCGAGTTTGATTTTTTGAAAAATGGATTTAGAGTTATAGTGCCTTTTGGAAAATCAAAATTTTTGACTGCTATAGTTATAAATAAACATAATACTTTACCAGAATTTTATGATGCCAAACAAATTGAATTTATTATTGATAATGAACCAATTATTAATGAATATCAAATTCAATTCTATAAATGGATGTCTAAATATTATATGTGTCCAATTGGACAAGTGATTAAGGTTGCAGTTCCTGGACTTCTTCTTTTGAAAAGTGAAAGCGAAATTATTCTAATCAGTGAGTTGAACGAAAATGTTCAATTATCAAAAAGTGCAGACTTAATATATAGAAATTTAATTTTAAATAAAAAATTAACCTATCGTGAGCTAATATCTTTACTAAATAAAAAAAATATTTCACAAACTATAAATGAGTTATTGAATCATTCTATTGTAAAACTCAAGGAGGAAGTTTATGATTATTATAAACCAAAAAAAGTTGTTAAAATTTTTTTTTATAAAAAAATAAATGATTCTGATTTAGATCTATTATTAAAGAGTTTAAATGGAAAAAAATCTCGACAAATAGTTGTTGAGTGCCTATTTTTATTATTAAAAAAATCTAACCCAACGGTAACTGAATTAATTGTTAACTCTGGCGTTTCAAGGGCTACAATTAATGCATTAGTTGTTTCTGGTGTTTTAATCAAGAAATCAGAAGTTGTTGATAGAATTCAGTTTGAAATAGATCAAAAATCTAAGTCTAAAAATTTGAGTTTTGACCAGAAAGTAGCGTTTGAAGGCATTTTATCTACTTTTAAAGAAAAAGAAGTTTCTTTACTTCATGGTGTCACTTCATCAGGGAAAACGGAGATCTACGTTAAGCTAATTGAAAATCAAATTAAAGAAAACAAACAAGTTTTATACTTGGTTCCAGAAATAGCATTAACTACTCAATTAATTAGTAGATTAAAAAAATATTTTGGAGATTGTTTAGCTGTTTATCATTCTAAATATTCTTTAAATCAAAGGACTGAAGTTTGGAGAAAAGTATTAAATAATGATAAAAATGCTAGAGTTATTATTGGAGCTAGATCTTCTATTTTTCTTCCTTTTAATAGATTAAGTTTGATTATTATTGATGAGGAACATGAAAATGCATTTAAACAATTTAAACCTGCACCTAGGTATCATGCAAGAGACTCTGCAATATATTTAGCAATGCTACATCAAGCTAAAACTCTTTTAGGCTCTGCTACACCAAGCGTAGAGACGTATTTTAATGCAATTACTAACAAGTATGGGTTGATTAATCTTAACAATAGATTTGGAGGGATAGAGCCACCAAATATTATTATAAAAGATTTGAAAAAAGCAATAATTGAAAAAAAAATATCGGGTAATTTTTCTGAATTATTGCTTAATAAAATTAGAACCACAATTGACAATAATAAACAGGTTATTATTTTTCAAAACAGAAGAGGGCATTCCCCTTATTTAGAATGTAGTAACTGTGCCTATGTTTATGAATGCATTAATTGCGATGTTAGCCTAACTTATCATCAAATTTCTAACGAATTAAAGTGTCATCATTGTGGATACAAAGTAGAAAACAAAACAATTTGTCCTACTTGCTCTAGTGATACTTCAATTAAAAAAGGCTTAGGAACTCAACAAGTAGTAGAGGAGTTGAAACAATATTTTCCTGATTGCAAAATTGAAAGAATGGATCATGATTCTACAAGAAATAAAAATGCATTTAGCAATATTATTAGTGATTTCGAAAATAATAAATTTCAAATATTAGTAGGAACGCAGATGCTTACGAAGGGACTTGATTTCAAAAATGTTGCTTTAGTTGGAGTTGTTAATGCAGACAGTTTAATATACTTTCCGGATTTCAGATCACAGGAAAAATGTTTTCAATTAATTCAACAGGTAGCAGGAAGATCAGGAAGATCAGATAAGCAAGGAGAAGTTATAGTTCAAACCTTTAACCCTAATCATCAGTTAATGAAAAAAATTGTTAAAAATGATTTTTTAGGAATGTTCAATGAGCAATTGAACGAAAGGTTCACATTTGAATACCCTCCATATTCTAGACTAATAAAGCTAACTTTAAGACATAAGAACTTAATCATTGTTCAAAAAAGTTCTATTTGGTTAGCAAAAACTTTAAAAAATCAATTTAAAAATCAATTATTAGGACCTGAATCACCTATTGTTTCTAGAGTAAATAATAAATTTATTAAAAATATTTTAATCAAAATACCTATTAACACAAGTCTTGAAAATTCTAAGATTTATATTACTAAAGTGTTAAAAAGTTTTAACTCAATTTCTAATTTTAGAAATGTCAATATTTCAATAGACGTTGATCCATACAATTAAAACAAAAATAAATTTGTTAGTCAACATTATTAATGTACTTTTGCGACCAATTTTTTAATAAGATTTATGAATCATTACGAGGCTGTTTTCATTTTAAATCCCGTTTTATCTGATGATCAGGTAAAGGAGACAGTGAAAAAATTTGAAGACCATTTAAAGAAACTAGGATCAGAAATTATTTCAATCGAACATTGGGGATTGAAAAAATTAGCATATCCTATTCAAAATAAACAAAGTGGGTTTTATAACTTAATTGATTTTAAAGCTCCTCACACTGTAATTAACGATTTTGAAACTGAGTTAAAAAGAGACGAAAGAATCATGCGTTATTTAAATGTTAAATTGGACAAGGACTCAGGTGCTTGGGCAATTAAGAGAAGAGAACGTAATAATAAAAAAGCATAATTATGTCATCATTAGAACAAGCGGGAAAAGCAGAAAATCAAGGTGAAATCAGGTACCTCTCTCCTTTAGATATTGCAACTAAAACTGCAAAGAAATATTGTATGTTTAAGCGATCTGGCATCAAGTATGTTGATTATAAAGATCCAGACTTTCTTTTTAGATTTATTAACGAACAAGGAAAAATTTTACCAAGACGTTTAACAGGTACTTCTTTAAAATACCAAAGAAAGGTTTCTGTTGCTGTTAAAAGAGCAAGACATTTGGCACTTTTACCTTATCAAGCTGACATGTTAAAATAATTATTATGGAATTAATTCTTATAAATGACGTACCTAATTTAGGTTTTAAGGACGATATAGTTTCTGTAAAGAATGGCTTTGGGAGAAATTTTTTAATTCCTCAAAAATTAGCAATTTTAGCCACTACATCTTCAAGGAAGGTGTTAGCTGAAAATAATAAACAAAGAGAATTTAAAGAAAAAAAGGCTATTGATGAATCTCAAAAATTAGTTAAAAAACTAAGTAAGTTAGAGATTAAGATTTCTGTTAAATCTGGAACTGGAGGTAAATTGTTTGGATCAATTTCTAACTCTGATTTAAATAGTGAATTGGCTAATAAAGGTTTTGACTTTGATAAAAAAATAATTAAGATCCAAGGGGGAAATATTAAAAGACTTGGTTCATATACAGCTTCAATTAGATTACATAAAGATGTAATTCATGAAATTCCTTTTGAAATAGTTAAATCTGAAGACTAACTTTTATCTAATTCTTTTATTAATTTTTCTAACACTAATTTCTAGTTTCTTATAAAAAATTAGATATTTGTTGTATTATAAATTAATTCATGTCAAAATTACCTTCAAACCTAAAAGGAACTAGAGATTTTTTACCTTCAGAATTATCAAAAAGAAATTATATTATTGATAATTTAAAGAAAAATTTTCAACTTTTTGGTTTTTCACAGATTGAAACGCCTGCACTTGAAAAAAACGCAACTCTTCTTGGGAAGTATGGCAGTGAAAGTGATCGTCTTATTTTTAAAATATTAAATTCTGGTGAAAAGTTAAAAAAAGCAGATATTGAATCTTTACAAAAAAATAATCTTTCCTCATTCTCTGATTCAATATCAGAAAAGGGCTTGAGATATGATTTAACGGTTCCTTTAGCCAGGTTTGTGGCTCAACATCAAAATGATATTATTTTCCCTTTTAAACGTTTTCAAATTCAAAATGTTTGGAGAGCAGATAGACCACAACATGGAAGATTTCAAGAATTCACTCAATGTGATGCGGATGTAATTGGTAGTAACTCAATAATTCAAGAAATTGAATTAATAAAATTATATGATAAAATATTTACTGAATTAGGTTTTAATGATTTAGTCTTTAATGTTAATCATAGATTAATATTAAAAGGTTTGGCTAATTATATTGGATTAGAAAACAATCTAAATGACTTTATTTCAATTATTGATAAGTTAGACAAGGTTGGTATAGATTTAGTAATAAAAGAAATTAAAGAAATAAATGATAACTTATCAATTTCTGAGCTTCAAATGCTATTAGAAAATCAAAATATTAGTATTGAAAAATTATCAACTTTATTTAAAGACTTTACACCTGCAAAAAAAGGATTAGACGATTTAAGTATTATTCTGGAATTTTTTTCTTTAGAAAAATCACTAAACAATAAAATTAGATTTGATTTAACCTTAGCAAGGGGGTTAAATTACTATACAGGTACTATAATCGAGGTTGTTTCTAAAGCCAACTCCAGATTAGGCTCTTTAGGTGGAGGTGGAAGATATGATGACTTAACCTCACTTTTTAATATGAAAAATACTAGTGGTGTAGGTATTTCATTCGGTCTTGATAGAATTTACCTTTTAATGGATGAAAAAAATCTATTTCCTGATTACTTAGAAAATAGTTTTGATATTATAATAATAAACTTTGGAATTAAATATTTAAAAAAAATGTTTCCAATTATTGATATGTTTAGAAAACAAAATAAAAAAGTTTTTGTTTATCCTGATGAGGTTAAGATTAATAAGCAATTTTCATACGCTAACCAGCACAATGCTTCATTTGCTGTTATTATGGGTGAAAATGAATTTAATAATGATGAAATCGTAATTAAAAACATGACTGATGGAAGCCAATTGACTTACTCGTTAAATAATGTAAACTCAATTTCATTTTAGTTAGACAATTCGATTAGTTTTTATAAAATTTCTTTCAAAAAAATATTATTTATTAAAATGAGTGATGTTAAAAATGTAGCAGTTATTGGAGGAGGAGCCGCCGGTTTTTTTGCTGCTATTTCAGTAAAAACACATCATCCTTTAGCTATAGTCACTTTATTTGAAAAGAGTTCTAAGGTTCTTTCTAAAGTTAAGGTTTCTGGTGGAGGACGCTGTAACGTTACTAACGCAAATAATGATATTACTAGTTTATGTAATGCTTATCCAAGAGGAGGGAAAGAACTAAAAAATATATTTTATCGTTTTGGCCCTCAAGATACTCAAAACTGGTTTGAAGATAGAAAAGTATCACTAAAGGCTGAACCAGATGGAAGAGTATTTCCAGTTTCAAACAATTCACAAACTATAATTGATTGTTTAATGGAAGAATGCAAAAAAAAAAAAATTTCTATTTATTATAAAAAATCAGTTAGAAATTTAAAAAAAATTCAATCCCAATGGACTCTGAGTTTTAATGATAGTCTTGTTACAAATAGATATGAAAGTGTCATTGTAGCATCCGGAGGGAGTCCAAAGCTTAAAGGATTTGATTGGTTAAAAAATATTGGCTATTCAATAGTAAATCCAATACCATCTCTTTTTACATTTAACATGCCTAACGAATCAATTATTGATTTGATGGGTTTAGTTGTTAAAGATGTTAAAATTAAAATTCTAGGAACTAAGATAGAGACAGTTGGCCCAGTCTTAATAACACACTGGGGAATGAGCGGTCCTGTAATTTTAAAAGCTTCTTCAATTGGAGCACGTGATTTGTTTGAAAGTGATTATTGTTTTAATATTGAGATCAATTGGTTGTTAGAAAGTAATACAGAATTATTGTATAAAAGATTAGAACAGTTTTCTTTATCTTTTGAAAAAAAAACAGTTATTAATAAAAATCCATTTCCATTTCCTAATCGTCTTTGGCAATTTCTAGTTAGTAAATTTGGTGTGCCCACAAATAAAAAGTGGGGTGAATTAGGGAAAAAGAAAATGCGACATTTGATAGAGTTATTTACAAAAGACTCATATTCGGTTTCTGGAAAAACAACATTTAAAGAAGAGTTCGTAACCTGTGGAGGAGTAGCTTTGTCAAATATTAATGTAAACACTATGGAAAGTAAGATTCATTCAAATCTCTATTTTGCAGGAGAGGTCTTAAATATTGATGCAATAACAGGTGGATATAATTTTCAAGCAGCATGGAGTACTGGATTTGTAGCCGGAAAATTAGAATAGTAATAGAATAGTTTTAATAAAGTAGCGAGAGGGAGATTTGAACTCCCGACCTCCGGGTTATGAATCCGACGCTCTAACCAACTGAGCTACCTCGCCTTATTAAAATGAGGGTAAATATATAAACAAATTACCTAGACTCAAACTAAGAATAAAAAATATTTAAAATTCTTTTTTTACTTCAATTTAATCAATATATTGCCGCCTATGGATTTAAAAGTTAAGTTTGAATTAGAGTTTCCAATCCAAGCCTCCCCGCAGATGTTATATCAATATATTTCTTCAGCTTCAGGTCTTTGTGAGTGGTTTGCAGATGACGTCAACTCAAGAGGAATAATTTTTTCTTTTTTTTGGGATGGTTCAGAAGAAAAAGCAGAGTTATTGTCTAGTAAATCAAATTTATTTGTAAAATTTAAATGGCTAGATGATAGTGATGATCAAGATAAATGTTTTTTTGAAATACGTATTCTTGTCGATGAAATTACTAAAGATGTTTCTTTAATTGTAACTGATTTCGCTTTTGATGATGAAGTTGAAGAGTCAAAAATGTTGTGGGATAATCAAATTTCTGACTTAAAGCAGCTTGTAGGTTCTTCATAATTTTTCATGATTAATTATAATGGAAATTTTATTGATCAATCTAATACTAATTTAATTAATAGAGGTTTCTTATTCGGGGATTGTGTTTTTGACACATTAAAAATTGTAAATAACAATATTCTTTTTTGGGAAGAGCACTACCTTAGATTAATGTCTTCAATAAGAGTGTTGAGAATGGAAATACCTGACAAATTCACACCTGATTTTCTTGAAAAAGAAATCTTTAAAACTAATTCACAAATTGATAGTAACTTTTCTGGAAGAGTTAGATTATCTGTTTTTAGATCTGGAGGAGGACTTTACTCACCAGAGTCTTCGGATCCATCTTATGTAATAGAATCTAAAAAATCGAAAGATTTGCTTTTTAAAAACCATGATAAGCCTTATAAAGTAGATTTATATAAAGATTATTTTATACAACCAAATTTTTTATCTAATCTAAAAACTAATAATAAAATTTTAAATGTCATAGGAAGTGTTTATGCAAGTGAAAATGAATTAGATAATTGTGTTTTACTAAATGATAACAAAGACGTTACGGAATTTTTAAATGGAAATATTTTTATTGTTAATGGCTCTAATATTTTAACACCCCCTTTAACTTCAGGTTGTTTAAATGGAGTAATGAGAAAAAAAATAATTGAGATGATTAACGCTAGTTCAGATTTAGAAATAAATGAAACTAAAATATCTCCTTTCGAATTAATTTCTTCAGACGAAATATGGTTAACTAACTCCATTTGTGGGGTAATAGCTGTTTCTGATTATAGAAATAAAAAATTCTCCAACAATAAAGCAAAACGTATTATTGAACTATTCAATATGAAAATTAAAAATATTTAGTTGTGACTAGGGTTTTCAGGAGAATTAGACCAAACTAAATATTCACCTCCTAAATCAATTAATTTTTCTTTCCAAATATTGCCTCTTTTTTTAAATACTAATTTTTCACTTGTTTCTTTTTTTTCTAATATCCATGAAGATGAATTTAATTCAGTTTCTAATTGAGATTCTTCCCAACCTGAATATCCAAGAAAAAATTTAATTTGATTTTTTCCAATTTTATTATTATTTATTAATTCTATAATTTTATGAAAATTTCCTCCCCAATAAATATTATTTTTAATTTTTACACTATCTTTTATTAATTCTGGAAAGCAATGAATGAAATATAAATTTTCTCTTTCAACAGGTCCACCGTTATATATAGGAAACTCATATTTTAGCTCAGGAATTAGTTCTGAAGTATTGTAGTTTGTTTTTTTATTTAAAATAAAGCCAACTGAACCCTTTTCTGAGTGGTTTACCACTAGAATAACTGATCTATTAAAATTCATATCTCCAATTACTGAGGGCTCAGCAAAAAGTAAATCCCCTTTTTTTATAGAATTCAAATTATTAGATTTATTAAATTATCTATTTTACTGTGTTATAAAAGATGTTCCAAGTGAAAATACTTATATCCATTAATAAATTCTAAACTACTAATTCTTTTTTTTCCTTCTATTTGCAACTCTAATACTTCCAAATAGCCATCAATAGTAATTATTTTTATAGAATTATTTTCAAATAGTATTGTTCCTGTTAAATTTTTTGTATTGTTTTTTTCTAAATGAAAGATAACGTTGAATAATTTCAAAATTTTATCATTTTTTTTATTTTTTGTCCAAGCTGATGGATAAGGATTTAGCCCTCGAACAAAGTTAAATATAGATTCTCCCGAATTATTCCAATTGATTCTAGTGTTGTTTTTATTTAGTTTTGGAGCTAATAGTAGTTCTTTTCGATTAGTTTGTTTTATTGATTTAAAATTATTTTTTTCAATAATTTTTAGAGAAGAAAGCAGTAATTCACTTCCTTTTGTTTTGAGTTTTTCATAGAGTTGACCTGTATTTTCATAATCATCTATTTTAACTTTTGACCTTTCGATTACATTACCACAATCAATTTTTTCGTTTATAAAAAATGTAGTAACGCCTGTTTCATTTAATCCATTAATTATTGCCCAGTGAATCGGAGCTGCTCCTCTTAATTGAGGAAGGAGTGAGGCGTGTAAATTCATTGTTCCTTTGTTAGGGATTTCCCAAACAATCTTTGGTAACATTCTAAATGCTACAACAATAAAAATATCTGCATTAATTGACTTTAACTCATTTACAAATTTCTCATCTTTTAGGTTTGTAGGCTGTAATAATCTTAAGTTGTTACTATTAGCATATTTTTTTATTTCTGATTGAATTATTTTTTTACCTCTTCCCGCTGCTCTATCGGGTGCCGTTATTACTGCTTCTACATTATGGCTTGACTTAATAAGAGTATTTAAGCATCCTACTGCAAAATCTGGAGTACCCATAAAAACAATTTTTAATTTATTCATTAGTATTAATTATTTCAAATATATTTTTAATTCTATCTTTTAGCGACCCTTTACTTAACACAATAGGTTTCATTTTGAAATGATTATATGTTTTTATTATTTCATTATAAATCTTTATAGATTCTTTAAAACTTTCATATCTAACATCATCTTGAATGTATATTTCCTTCCATGGTGGCAGTATGATAACCTTGTTATATTTAATCTTTTCAGCTTTCACTGTAAGTTCTTTTGGAAATTTAATTTTTATATAGTTTAGGTAAGCTAAAACATCATGAACTCCTCTATCGTAAAATGTTTGAATATGATCTTGTTTCTTATTAAATTGACTAATTCTCAATTCTAAAAGATTCTTGCTAAAATCTAAAGGATTTTTCAGAAATAATTGATCAATTCCACTCTCCTTTCCTATTAAAGTCAAACTTCTTACTATTTCATGCTCGCAATTATAGTTTTTATTTTCTAATTCATTTATTATAGATGTTTTACCAGAACCCGGCCCTCCTGTAATCAATATTTTATAGCAATTATTCATGATTCGCAAATTAAGCAATTAATAAAACTTTATATATATATTTGAATCCATGTTAAAAGATAATAAAGATTTTTTTATTAGGCTTGAAAAACAGCTCTTAGAATCATCTGATTGGCCAACTTTATATATGTTTAAATTTATTTTAAAGTCAGAAAATAAGAGTGTAATTAAACTTAAATCTTTATTTAAAGAAATTGATTCTGAAATTTCCACTAAACTTTCTTCATCTGAAAAATTTATAAGTGTTACTATTAAAGCAAAAATGAAATCACCTTCTTTAATAATTGAAAAATATAAACTAGCTGCTAAAATTGAAGGAATTATTTCTTTGTGATTAAAATTTAGTAAATTTGTCTATCTTCATAATTAAACCCCCTTATTTTGATTGAAAATTTACAATACAATACAGAACGCACTAAACTAATTATTCCAGAATATGGAAGACATATTCATAAAATGATTGATCAGGCTTTAGCTTGCGAAGATAAAAATGAAAGAAATAACATAGCAAAAGCAATAATTGGAGTTATGGGAAATATGAATCCTCATTTAAGAGATGTTCCAGATTTTCAACATAAATTATGGGACCAGTTATTTATTATGTCTGACTTTAATCTAGAAGTTGAGTCACCATATCCTTTACCATCTAAGGAAGTCTTCTTAGAAAGGCCAGGAAAATTAAATTATCCACAAAATTTTCCAAAATATAGATTTTATGGAAATAATATTAAAAAGATGGTCGATGTTGCTGTTAATTGGGAAGATGGAGAAATGAAAAAACAATTAATTTATGTGATAGCTAATCATATGAAAAAGTGTTTTTTAAACTGGAATAAAGATACAGTTGAAGATGATGTTATTTATAAGCATTTATTAGACCTTTCAGGTGGTAAAATTTCTTTGAGTTCAAGTGATATGCCATTATCTGAATCTCATAACTTGATAAAATTAACAAATAAAAAGTTTATAAAAACACCTCTTAACAAGAATCATAAAAAACCTTATCGTAATTTTAAAAAACGAAATTAATAATTAAATGGGTACTTTTTCAATTGAAGGCGGCTTTAAACTTAAGGGTGATATCCACCCTCAAGGAGCAAAGAATGAGGCTTTACAGGTTATCTGCGCTTGTTTATTAACTAGTGAAGAAGTTTTAATTGATAATATTCCTGAAATCATTGATGTAGTTAAATTAATAGATTTATTATCCTTTCTTGGAGTTAAAGTTCACAAAATATCTAAAAATAAATATTCTTTTAAAGCAGATAAAGTTGATGTGGATTATTTAAAATCCGATTCTTTTAAATCAAAAGGAAGTAGTTTAAGAGGATCTATAATGATAGTTGGTCCATTGCTGTCTAGGTTTGGAAAAGGATATATTCCTAAACCTGGTGGTGATAAAATTGGAAGAAGAAGGCTAGATACTCACTTTCTAGGTTTAATAAAGCTCGGAGCATCGTTTAGGTACAATAAAGAAGAACATTTTTACGGAGTTGAGTCAAGAAAACTTAAAGGATCTTTTGTTTTATTAGATCAAGCTTCTGTTACAGGTACAGCAAATGTACTTATGGCTGCTGTTTTAGCTGAAGGTAAAACAGAAATATATAATGCAGCATGTGAGCCATATATTCAACAGCTTTGTAAAATGCTAATTAGTATGGGAGCTGATATTTCAGGAATTGGTTCAAATTTATTAGTAATTAATGGTGTTGAATCTTTAGGAGGATGTAGTCATAAAGTTCTACCTGATATGATTGAAATAGGTAGTTGGATTGGAATGGCAGCTATGACAAAAAGTGAAATTACAATCAAGAATGTTAGCTGGGAGAATTTGGGTCAAATTCCAGATGTTTTTAGAAAGTTAGGAATAACAATTATAAAAAAAGGTGATGATATATATATACCTGAACATATTGATGGGTACGAAATTCAAAATTATATAGATGGTTCTATATTAACTGTTTCTGATGCTCCGTGGCCGGGGTTCACACCTGATTTACTTAGTATTGTTCTAGTTGTAGCTACCCAAGCTAGAGGAAGTGTTTTAATACATCAAAAAATGTTTGAAAGTAGATTGTTTTTTGTTGATAAACTTATTGATATGGGAGCCAAAATTATTCTTTGTGACCCGCATAGAGCTACCGTAATTGGACATGACTTTAAGTCTAAGCTTAAGTCTACTACTATGGTGTCTCCAGATATTAGAGCAGGAATTTCTTTATTAATTGCTGCACTTTCTGCAAAAGGAACTAGTATTATTCATAACATTGAGCAAATTGACAGAGGCTATGAAAATATTGATGTGAGACTATTAGCTTTAGGAGCAATGATTAAAAGACTATAGTTAGTTACCTTTTACTTATTTTGTTTCCAGTAATAGATTTTTGTCTGCTGCATTTAAATCTGTTAATTTCAGGATTTCTTTTTTTTAAATGTTTTTGACTAACTCCACTGTTCACTCTTTTACGCCATCTTTTAAAACTAGATTCTTTTAAATTAACTCTCATTAATTTAATAACATCCTTTTCAGTTAAATTAAATTGGAATGAAATTGCTTCAAAGGGAGTCCTATCT
>TARA_B110000503_G_scaffold18237_1_pt1 | contig 62228 bp, 54 predicted proteins | sample TARA_B110000503 | Tara Oceans TARA_B110000503 (sample SAMEA4397472) | marine metagenome | biome: Polar Biome; feature: [SRF] surface water layer (ENVO:00010504); material: water (ENVO:00002006), including particulate matter (ENVO:01000060) such as... | depth 5 m | reverse complement strand
TCTCGATTAAATATCAATGACTTACGAGCCTAACTTAAAATAAAATATAGGAATGCGCTCTATCTGTGGAAAAAAAAGGTTTTGACGGCTGAAATTGACAAATCAGAGCAAGCAATCCCTATCACCCATGCAGTCGATGGGTCAATACTTTTTGTGAACTATGTCTCTTTTTTTCTGAACAGAGCCGCTATAGTAGCTGCAGCCAGTCAAAGCCGTCCTGTTGGCAGGCATAGTGAATAGATCCCTGTCCGCTGTAAACTAAATCGATGGCTGATTTAACTTTATCCAAGGTATTATTTTTGTCGCTGATGTGGCCGACAACCAATTGTTGGAGACGTGCCTGATCAATGCTGCACAGTAGCTGAGCCGTTTGGTCGTTGTTTAGATGGCCCCATTGCCCAGCCACTCGATCTTTGAGAAACGCAGGATAGGGTCCATTAGCGAGCATATCGAGGTCATGATTGGCCTCGACTAAAAGCCCATCACAATCGCCGAACTCAGACTCAACATGCGGCGTGATGGAGCCAAGATCTGTGAGCACACCCAACCGATGCTTATCGCTATCAAAGCGGTACTGGACAGGCTCCCTTGCATCATGGGGCACGGGGACAGGCGTTACGGTCAGGTCGCCAATGACAAAAGAGCTGTGGCTATCAATTATGACGAAGTCGGTTACTGGCTGTTTCAGGTTGCGACTTTTGAGACAGCCCGCTGTGAGATAGACCTTGATTGAAAACTTGTTGGCCAGCGGCATCACACCTTTCCAGTGGTCGCTGTGCTCATGCGTCACAAGAATAGCGCTTAGATCTTCTGGCTTTTTTCCCAGCTTGGCGAGCCGCGCAACCGTATCGCGCACAGAGAAACCACAGTCAACCATAACGCAGGTGTCACGCCACTCAATCAACGTGGCGTTACCTTTACTGCCACTACCCAGGGATGCAAATCGCATTAGGACAGGGTCCTAGGACATATTGCCGCGTAAAACCTTTAATAGACGAAGCGCCTCAGCCTTAGCTAGGCCACCATCTTCTGGGTCAACCAGCCGTACTTCCACATCAGCGCCCACTGGAGCAACCAGAACACGATAATTGACTTCTAGTCGCTCTGAATTATCATCACCACCAAACCAGCGACTAAAAAAGCCTTTGTCACCCACAGATTGCTCAGTGTAATTGACGAAAAGGACGCCGTCGCTACGATTTTTATCAATCGTGGTGAAGCCACCCCGTGAGGCCGAATAGCTCACCGATGCCCAGGCGCGATCAAAGCCAAGCTTTACCAAAATATAAGGATCTGTCACCTCAGGGGTCACCACTTCGACCTTCGCCTCACCGCCAATATCCTGCGCCAATAAAGACACCGAGGCATAGTCAGTGGAAGCAGCCATATCATTGGCAACAAGAGTCAACATGTCTTGCTCACGCTCGTCACTATCAGAGCTCGCAGGCCACTCAACATTATCTTCCTCACCTCTAACGGCCTTTTGATGTATTGCCGAAATTTCGGTACTGGAGATCTGCACGCCCGGGGCTATCGCAAAGCGAAACCGGTGTGAGTGCTCTTCGTCCGAATTAAACTTAACCCAAACTGTCTCTATAATTCCAGATGAACCCTCAGCTTTTGCACTGGGCACTCCATTGCGGTTGAGCAAATTTCGAATACGCGGCCAGGCTTCACTGGGCGAGATATTAATCAGCACCCACCGGCGCCCATCAATACTCTGAATTTTTACTAACTGCTCAAAAGTATTCACTGAGACAGGCTGTGGGCGAGGCACCTCAAACGCCCCGAGTTCAACTGAATCAACCGCAATTTTAGGGAGAGGATAAATTTGCCCCAACACAACGCCATCCATCTCTGACGGAACTGTTGTCTCCTGAACCTCCTCAGCTAACAAATAGTCATTCGACCGGTCACGCAAGCCCAACCAGCCGCAGCCGGCAAGATTCAAAATAACAATAGCGGTAATGATGTGTTTCATTATTTATGTAGCCCCTTTGAAGCGCCTTTATTGGCACTTGGTTAATTCTAATATACTACTACTTAACTGCAAGCAGCCCTGCACTTTGGAGTGCCTCTAATACCTGCCCATGGAATTTTTCAGACAGCCCGGTCATAGGCAATCTCAAGGCATTGTCCATGAGCCCCATTTGGCTCACTGCCCATTTTACCGGAATAGGATTGGCTTCGACAAACATGGCGTCATGTACGGCCGATAACCGGCTATCTATCTCGTTAGCAGTCTTAGCATCACCGGCAAGTGCCGCGGAACACATTTCAGCCATCAGTTTCGGCGCAACATTTGCTGTTACTGAGATGTCACCCTTGCCTCCGAGTAACATAAGCTCGCGGGCAGTATGATCATCGCCTGAATAAACCGCAAAATCAGCGGGGCACTGCATAACAAGCTGCTCCGCGCGATGCAGGTCACCAGTGGCCTCTTTGATACCGACAATATTATCGATCACACTTAGGCGTAGGACTGTTTCGACTTGCATGTCACAGGCGGTTCGGCCCGGCACGTTATACAGAATTTGATCGATGTCTACAGCTTCGGCAATCGCTCTGTGGTGCAGATATAAGCCCTCCTGCGTAGGCTTGTTGTAATACGGTGTCACTAACAGGCAGGCATCTGCACCGGCCTCTTTGGCCGCCTCAGTGAGCACAATGGCTTCTCTTGTACTGTTGGCCCCAGTGCCGGCGATTATCGGAATACGTCCCGCCGCCTGAGCCACAACCATACGAATAACCGCACTATGCTCTGAAACGTCCAGAGTGGCTGACTCTCCCGTCGTTCCCACGGCGACAATACTGCTAGTACCCTGCTCTATATGCCATTCAATGAGATGTTTAAGCGCGTCCCAGTCAACATCCAAGGAATCTGAATGTAGGGGGGTCACTAATGCAACAATGCTTCCGGTGATCATGTCTTTTCCTTAACCGCGCTATAAATTTAAGTAGTGTTAAAGCCGCAACCCCCCCGGCCGGCTAATGGTACTGATGGGACTGTGACGACACAAGCGAAACCTCAATCTCAGTTCGCTTTGCGACGCCTAGGCTTTCGCTCTGGCAGGTTGTACAAATCGGCCTCTCCTTTAGGGCGATTTTTAAAGCGTCGGTGAACCCACAGATATTGATCAGGCTGCAGCAGCACCATTTCTTCAACCAGTTTATTTATTCTGCTGGTGTCAATAAGGTCGTCGCCCACAGGAAAATTTTCGAGCATGGGATACAGAGTGATCTTATAGCCCTGAGAGCCCGGTAATCTTACATGACTAAAGGGCACGACGGCTGCGCCGGTTTTCTGCGCAAATCGAGCGGTGGCATAGACTGTAGCCGCCTGAATGCCAAAAAAAGGTACGTACAACCCCTGCCCGAGACCATAGTCCTGATCTGGCCCGTACCAAAGCACACGACCCTTTTTTAGCGCCTTCATGGTACCGCGTACATCTCGCCGCTCAAAGAGTTTAGGATCGCCAATACCTTTGCTTATGCGGCCGCGGGACTGCAGAAAGTTATACACTGGGTTGCCATGCGCGCGATACATACCATCCATTTTAAACGCCACTGATGACATAGCCGCTGCACCGACTTCCAAGGTGGTGAAGTGAATGCCCAGTAACATAACGCCACGGTCTTTAACCGCATTAAAATTTTCGAGACCTTCGAACTGCAATAACTTGGCAAACCGTTTTTTCGACCACCACCAGGCAATCCCGATTTCCATCGTGGCAATACCCGTACTTATAAAGTTGGCGCGCAACATAGCGGCGTTCTGAGCTAGGCTTTGATCCGGAAAACACAACTCAATATTACGCTTGGCGATAGCTTTTCGTCGACTGGCAAAGCGGTGAATAGCCAACCCGAGACCTTTGCCAAGCGCCAGTAATATAGGATATGGCAGTGCAGTTATGGCTCGCCACAGACCAAAAAGCAACCAGATTGGCCAGTGCCGCGGATGCAACAGTGCAGCATTAAATTGTGTGTCCTTAGAACTCATTGATTAGGATTATCAATAAGATTATCGATAGCAACCTCTGGATTAACCTCAGCATCATAGTCTACGCCTTCCATCTGAAAACCAAATAATCTGAGAAATTCATGTTTATAGCCTGCGAAATCGGTTAGCTCTGCTAAGTTCTCAGTGGTTATCTGCGCCCAGACCGCCGCTACCCTGTCCTGAACTTCAGGCTGCATTTCCAATTCGTCAACGCGTAAACGGCCCTCTTCGTCAGTGCGCGGACTGTCGTTATATAGGCATTCGGTGAACAGACGATAGAGCTGCTCGATGCAACCCTCATGAGTACCCTTCAGCTTCATCTCTTTAAATAAGATCGCCAGATAAAGAGGCATAACAGGAATAGCCGAACTCGCCTGCGTAACCACCGCTTTTAATACCGACACCCGAGCGTCGCCACCGGTAACGGCCAGCTTCTCCCGAATTGATAGGACCCTGGTATCCAGATCTTTTTTCGCCATGCCAATGGTGCCATCCCAATAAAGGTCCCAGGTCATCTTTTCACCTATGTAGGTGAACGCCGTGGTTTTTGCGCCCTCAGCGAGCACACCTGCTGTGCCAAGAGCATCCATCCACATGGCCCAATCCTCTCCACCCATCACCGCAACTGTATCGGCAATTTCCTGCGCATTGGCCGCCTCAAGGCTGAACTCTTGGATCTCCTCTTTGTCGGTATTAACCCCCTGCATGGTGATGTCTTTACCCACGGGCTTGAGCGTCGAGTTAAATACCTCACCGGTCTTGGGATGCTGCCGACGCGGTGCAGCAAGGCTGTAAATGACTAGGTCGATCTGACCTAAATCCTCTTTGATGGTAGCGATGGTTCTCTCTTTAACATCATCGGAGAATGCATCACCGTTGAGACTTTTAGCATAGAGCCCGTCTAGCTCGGCAAATTTATGAAATGCTGCACTATTGTACCAGCCAGCCGTGCCGGACTTGCGCTCGGTACCCGGCTTTTCAAAGAATATTCCCAGTGTCGATGCACCGCCACCAAAGGCCGCAGTAATCCGTGCCGCCAAGCCATAGCCTGTTGATGAGCCGATAACCAGCACTCGCTTCGGGAACTCGATTGCGCTCTGGGATTTAACAAAATCAATCTGACTTTTAACGTTAGCTTCGCAGCCAATAGGGTGGGAAGTAATGCACATAAAGCCGCGAACGCGGGGCTTAATAATCATTCAAATGTCTCCATACTTTGTGGGGGTAACTGGCTATCGACCGTTGGAGGCAATGATACCCTAATGAGGGTCAATCTCGTAAGCTTTGTGCGCTGGAGTGGCACTAATAAAGCGAGTAAATGCTATGATGGCGTCCCTTTATTAGTCTAAGCCAAAACCTAGCCCATTATGTTTAAACTCCGAATTGATACATCAGAAAAATGGACCGAAGCCGTACTTGCCGATTTTGATCGCTTCTTAAACGACCATGCAGCAGCTGAACGCAAGGCCTCAGGTATGGCCATGTCTATGGCTTTGCAATACAAAGACAAACCCGACCTGGTCAGCGCCATGATCGATCTCGCCATCGAAGAATTGGCTCACTTTCGCGAGGTAATTAAATTGATGCGGGAGCGAGGTTTAGAGATGCTGCCTGACATCAAGGACAAGTATGTCAACGCCTTGCGCAACGAGATCCGTAGCGATGCACGCAATGGCTCAACCAAAAATACGGGCCGCGGTGACGTGGAGCGCAGTCGCAACAAAAACGCTATTGACCGCCTAGTGGTCGCCAGTATTATTGAGGCCCGAGGGGCTGAGCGTTTTGGCCTTATTGCTGCGGCGTTACCGGAGGAAGAAACGAAGCTAAAAATCTTTTATCAAACCATCACCGACTCCGAAGACAAACATCGCAATCTGTTTCTAGACTTAGCCCATCAGTACTTCAATCCGGCCGAGGTTGATCAGCGGCTAGACTACCTGCTTGATATCGAGGCCAAGATCGTCGAATCCCTGCCCTTTAAAGCCTACCTGCATTAATGGCGGCACTGGCAAAGTACTGCGCGAGTTATGCTGAGCCGGAGATACTCCTGCTCAGGGATCTGGCTATCGAGGCTCATGATAACGTCCTGATCGTACCGGCCTATCGCGAGACGTCCGAGTTCTTTAATTGCTTGCAACAGAGCCATTTGTGCCGCAGGTCAGTGCTGCTGATACTGGTAATTAACCAACCAGACAACGATCCCGACAAACGCTCTAATCAAACATTATTTAAGTCGATCAGGGCACAGCTATGCGATCCCGCTGCACAGGGTAATTTAACCTATGGCTATCTTGCCAATTCTCAGTCTGGTGTACTCTTAGTCGATCGTTTTTCGTCGCAGCCGCTACCTCCCAAAGAGGCCGTTGGGCTGGCGCGAAAAATAGGCAATGACATTGCGGCTGAACTGATCAGGGTGAAACTGGTGCATAACCCCGTGTTATTTAATACGGATGCTGATACGCAATTACCCGATAATTACTTTACCGCCATAACGGCTTCAAGTCAGCCCAACAGTGCCTGTATTTACCCCTTTAGACATCACTGTGACGACACGCCCCTTGGTCAGGCGACCCAGCTGTATGAACTGAGATTGCGACATTATGTCGATGGGCTGAAAAGGGCGGGCTCCCCTTTCGCGTTCCATACCATTGGCAGTACGCTGGCGATTGATGTCAACGCCTATGCCATGGTTCGAGGCTTTCCAAAACGCGCGGCAGGTGAGGACTTTTATCTACTCAACAAACTGGCCAAGGTTGCGCCAGTGGTCTGTCTCGATCGACCAACACTCGTCATCGATGCACGGACCTCCGACCGCGTTCCCTTTGGTACCGGCCCTGCGGTGAACCGACTCTTAGAGTGCCAAGACCCGCGAGAGGAGACGATCTTTTACCATCCCAGCACCTTCTTCGAGCTTGGGCACTGCTTGACAGCGCTGAGTCATTGCCCCAAGAGCCTTAAGGCGTTGCGTGAGTGGGGTCTCTCTGAAATATCACTGGACGCCCTTGAGGGGATAAATATAACCACGTTTTTTAATCGACTCAGCTCCCAGCACCGTAATGAATCGACTAACACGGACGCGTGGCAGCAGTTTTATACAAGACGTCTAGGGGATTGGTTTGATGCCTTTAAAACTTTAAAATTTATCCATCACCTGCGCGACAGTGACTACCCCAACATCAATTACCGGCAGCTAGCGCTGCTGAATCAACAGGCCCGTTAATGTCGAAGCTCGATGCTCTCCCCTACCCCTTTATGCGCCCTGAATTTCTCGATGCACTGGAACATAGTAAGAGTGCCTGCGCCGAGTCGGGTTGGCAGCCTATTCACCTGTCCCTCCAGAGCGAACAGCAGAAAGGGTTTATGCCTCTGTACCTTAAGCAGCACTCTATGGGTGAATATGTTTTTGATCATGCCTGGGCCAATGCATACCATGAAAACGGATTGGCGTACTTTCCAAAATTATTGACTGCGATTCCCTTTACCCCCTCTACGGGCCAGCGGATTGCGGGTATCGACAACCTCGATGCAAGTCATTGTGGTCAGCTCTTTGAAGAGGTGCTGTCTGTGGCTGACGAAACCGATGCCTCCAGTTGGCATATGCTGTTTCCAGATAGTCAGCTACTTGCCCTGTTTGATGACCCGCGCCTACTGCGCCGAAGTGGCGTGCAATATCACTGGCACAACCACGACTATGGCTGCTTTGATGATTTTCTGGGCATGATGAACTCTCGCAAACGCAAGATGGTGCGCAAGGAGCGAGCGGAGATTGTCCGTCAGAGCATCGATGTAGAAGTCCTGATCGGTTCAGCCATTGATGCCGATATCTGGGCACTTTTCTATCAGCTCTATGAGCGCACCTATGCTAAGCGCAATGGTACCAGAGGTTATCTTACCGAAGCGTTTTTTAGCCAGATTGCCCGTACCATGCCAGAGCAAATTGCCATGGCTGTAGCGCGTCAAAACGGTGTTCCTGTCGCCTGTGCACTTTATTTCTTTGATAGTGAGACCCTGTACGGTCGCTATTGGGGCTCTGTCGGGGAGTTTTCCTACCTGCATTTTGAACTATGCTATTACCGCGGCATTGAATTTGCCATTGAACTGGGGCTAAAAAGATATGACGCCGGCGCTCAGGGCGAGCACAAACTGATGCGTGGCTTCGAACCAACCCAAACTGCGTCACTGCACTGGATTAAACATCCTCAATTTAACGATGCCATAGCTCAGTTTTTAACGCGCGAAGAAAAGGGGATTGCCGAGCATATGCGGCAGGCCGCTGAGTTGCTGCCTTTTAAGGTACCTAACTAGCGCTATTACCATTCGCCAATATTGCCCATTGACGCCCAGGGCTCAACGGGAGGCAGAGCGGTGCCCTGCTGCAGTAATTCAATAGAAATATTATCAGGAGAACGCACAAAGGCCATGCGTCCATCTCTCGGCGGACGGTTAATAATGACGCCGTTTGCCATTAATCTTTCACAACTATGGTAGATATTTTCAACGCTGTAGGCGAGATGACCAAAGTTTCGTCCTTCCGTATAGCGCTCACCATCCCAGTTATATGTCAGCTCAATCATCGGCGCACTATCGATGTCAGCAGTCATACTGTCCGCGGCTGACGTCAGAAATACCAACGTAAAACGTCCGGCCTCGCTGTCTTTTCGAGAGACTTCGGTTAAGCCCAATGCCTGACAGTAGAACTGTAACGATCTCTCGAGATCACTGACTCGCACCATGGTATGTAAATATTTCATGAATCATCCTGTGCTTAAAGAATTGACTACAACGCGAGATATCGTATATCACTACACAGTCTAACTAGATGGGTCATAAAGCGACCTGCATCAGCACCATTAATCAAGCGATGATCGTAGGATAAGCAGAGCGGTAATAGCAGGCGCGGGACAAACTCATGACCATTCCACACTGGCTTCATCTGAGATTTTGACACGCCGAGAATACCGCTTTCAGGGGCATTGACGATAGGGGTAAATCCAGTGCCACCAATCGCACCTAGACTAGACAGGGTGAAGCAACCGCCCCGCATATCTGAGGCTTTAAGCTTGCCCTCTCTCGCCAAGCCAGCCAATGCAGCAATATCAGCAGATATTTCCCAGATACCTTTTTCGTTTACGTCTTTAATCACGGGCACGACCAAGCCTCTGGGTGTATCTACCGCCATACCCACATTGATGTAATGTTTCTGGATGTAGCTATCACCGTCTGCCGCGAGGGACCGATTGAATTCAGGATTAGCCTGCAGAGAAGCGCCAATGGCCTTAATCAGAAACGCCACAGGAGTAACGCGAATGCCACGTTTTTCGCCTTCGCGTTTAAGTGACTGACGGAATTCTTCAAGCTCGGTGATATCGGCATCATCAAAATGCGTAACATGAGGCACGTTTAACCAGTTGCGCTGCATATTACTGGCCGTGAGCTTCTGTATTTTACTTAGTTTAACCGTTTCGATTTCACCGAATTGAGCAAAGTCGATCGCGGGTATGGGCGGAATCCCCTGGCCGCTAGTCGCCAGATCAAGCTGACTCAGAGCGCCTTTGACATAGCTATTAACATCGTCTTTTTGAATACGTCCACGGGGCCCACTGCCAGGTACCTTGCTCAGGCTGACACCCAACTCTCTGGCCAATAGACGCACGGCTGGACCGGCATAGACATCATTGAGTTCTTGCCCACCTTCAGCGATTGGTGTGGGCTGCTGTTTTTGGGGTTTTTCCTCGGCGACTGAATTCGTTTCTTTAACTGTTTCACCAGTGGCATTTGACGACTCTGCCACCAGTGCCGACTGAGCCACAACCCCTGCATTGACTTCAAATATCGCTACCTCAGCGCCACTTCGGATACGCGCACCTTCAGTGACTAGAATCTTAATCACCTTGCCAGCATGAGATGAGGGCACATCCATGGTTGCCTTATCGGACTCGAGCACCATTAATGTATCGCCCTGTGCAACCTGATCGCCGATGGCAATTGAAACTTCAATCACCTCTACGTCATCGTCGCTTCCAATATCGGGCACGATTATTAACTGCTCCGATAGAGTGTCGCTCTCCTCCTTCTCGATATTATCTGCAACTGTCTCTGTTTCGGCCTGTATTGACTTTACCTCCGCTGATTCGGTTAGCTCAACTGTTGTCGAAGCCTGCTCGCCAACCGCTTCAATCTCGGCAATAGCATCCCCCACCTGCACTGTAGAGCCCTCGGTAACCAAATACTTTAGCAAAATGCCGCTCTGGGGACTCGGTACGTCCATAGTCGCTTTATCGGACTCCAAGACTAGCAGGGAATCTTCTATCTCGACGGTCTCCCCCGGTTGAACACTCAGTTCGATGACGTCGACAGTCTCGGCGCCGCCAAGATCGGGAACTGTTATGATTTCTATTGCCACGTTATATTCCTTCAAATAATCACTTTAGTATCTTGTGAAGTACCACTGACACTTACATCGTCAACGGGTTCGCCTTGTCAGGATCAATGCCGAATGATGTTATCGCACTGGCCACCAGACTTGCGTCAATCTTGCCCTGATCGGCCAAAGCCTTTAACGCAGATACCGCTACAAAATGGCGGTCAACCTCAAAGAAATGACGCAGGGCGGCACGGCTATCACTGCGCCCAAAACCATCTGTACCCAGAACATGCATCGGACTGGTCACATAGGCGCGCAACTGCTCTGCGTAATTCTTCATATAGTCTGTCGCCACAATCACCGGGGCACTGCTGTCACCTAACTGTTTAGCAATATAAGACTGCTTGCCCTGCTGTGTCGGATGCAAAAGATTCCAACGATCCACTGACTGGCCTTCACGTACCAATTCATTGACGCTGGTCAGTGCCCATATGTCCGCAGCAACCCCATAATCCTCTTTCAGTATCTCCGCGGCTGCAATCACCTCATTAAGAATAGTGCCAGCTCCCATCAGCGTTACCCGTAAACCAGACCCCGTCTCGCCCTTAGCCGTCTGCAGCACAGGCAATTGATACATACCCTTGATGATACCCTCTTCCGCACCCATGGGTAGTTCAGGCTGAACATAGTTTTCGTTCATGGTGGTGACATAGTAAAAGCAGTTTTCTTGATCTTCGAACATGGTTTTCACGCCATCTTGAATAATTACCGCTAACTCATAACTGTAGGTCGCGTCGTAACTTTTACAGTTGGGGATCGTATTTGCTAGGATCAAGCTGTGTCCATCCTGATGCTGGAGCCCTTCGCCGTTTAAGGTGGTACGTCCCGCCGTTGCGCCAATCAAGAAACCCCGCGCCTGACTGTCACCTGCAGCCCAAGCCAAGTCACCAATACGCTGAAAGCCAAACATTGAATAAAAGATATAAAAAGGAATCATCGGGCAGGCATTGGTACTGTAGGAAGTTGCCAGTGCCAACCAAGCCGACATGGCGCCAGCTTCATTGATACCCTCTTCCAGAATCACGCCTTTTTTGTCTTCTTTGTAGTACATGATCTGTTCGTGATCATGGGGGATATATTGCTGGCCTACCGAGGTGTAGATACCCAGTTGACGAAACATCCCTTCCATACCGAAAGTCCGCGCTTCATCCGGCACTATAGGCACAATCGATTCACCTATATTTTTATCCTTGATCAGAGAGGACAGCACTCGAACGAAAGCCATAGTGGTTGAAATTTCACGCTTTCCGCTACTTTCTAGTTGTTTTTTGAACGCACTTAAAGGAGGGGTTTTCATGGGCTCGAAGCGCCATTTCCTTGATGGCAGAGGTCCGTCCAGAGCATCTCGACGACGCTTCATATAAGTTAATTCGGGGCTATCTGCGGCAGGACGATAGTATGGAACGGTCTCCAGTTGATCGTCTGCAATGGGTATATTAAAACGGTCACGAAAATAACGCAGACTATCAATATCCAGTTTTTTCACCGAGTGCGTGTCATTGGCGGCCTGACCGCCACTACCCAGACCATAGCCCTTAACGGTATGAGCTAGAATAACGGTTGGTTTACCTTTATTCGCAGCCGCCTCATGGTAGGCCGCATAAACTTTGTAGGGGTCATGGCCACCGCGATTTAGAGCCATTATCTGGTCGTCAGTCATATCTTTGACAAGCGCCAGTAATTCGGGATATTTACCAAAAAAATGCTCTCGCGTGTAGGCGCCGCCGTTATATTTATAGTTTTGTAATTCGCCGTCACAGACTTCATTCATACGCTTGATCAGCATGCCGCTCTTATCTTTCTCTAACAACTTATCCCAGTGCCGCCCCCAGATAACTTTGATAACATTCCAGCCCGCACCACGAAATACGCCTTCTAGCTCCTGTATGATCTTGCCATTGCCACGAACTGGCCCATCCAGACGCTGCAAGTTACAGTTGATTACGAAAATAAGGTTTTCCAAACCCTCGCGCCCGGCAAGAGAGATGGCGCCCAAACTTTCTGGTTCATCGCATTCCCCATCACCGAGAAATGCCCAAACCTTTCGATCTCCACGGGCGGAAAGTCCGCGAGCCGACAGATAGCGCATCACGTGCGCCTGATAAATAGCCTGTATAGGTCCTAGACCCATGGAAACAGTCGGGAACTGCCAATAATCCGGCATCAGCCAAGGGTGCGGGTACGACGATAGTCCCTCGCCATCGACTTCTCGGCGGAACTTATCGAGCTGATCTGTGCTCAGACGACCTTCGAGAAATGAGCGCGCGTACATTCCGGGCGAGCTGTGACCCTGAAAGAAAACCAGATCACCCATATCTTGGCCGTCGGAGCCACGGAAAAAGTAGTTAAAGCCAATATCATAAAGCGTCGCTGCCGACGAAAAGCTGGCGATATGGCCACCGATGCCCTCACACTGTTTGTTGGCACGCATCACCATGGCCAGCGCATTCCAGCGTACCAAAGAGCGAATTCGGCGCTCCATAAACAGGTCACCCGGCATAGATTTTTCGCGGCTGACCGGAATAGTATTGCAAAACGGTGTGGTTACGGACTGGGGCAGCTGAATGCCGTTACCGGTAGCATGGGCCTGCAGTTGGCTGAGTATAAAGGTTGCCCGACTATCTCCCTGAGTTCGACAGATGGAGTCAAAGGCTTCTAGCCATTCTTGCGTTTCAGCGGAATCTAAGTCTTGGGACATGTGGCACCAATTGAAGTAAGTTAACTGTTAGCTTGTCGGGCGACATTCGCCCAGCGAATAATTCGACTCAAAATAACGCGACAATTTTAATGTAGTTAAACTACCAAATCAATGAAAAAATACAGATCATGGTTTTAATACAAGCCTATATAAAATTATCTATTTATTATAAAACTATGTTTTTAAAGGAAATAATAGAAATAAAGCCTCAAGCGCTATAAGTTAGTTTAACTACACAAAATGCCTGTTATTACTAATATTTTATAGCTTGCCTCCATAATTTGACCGTACCGATAATAAGAACTTGCTCGAAACGCTACCTAAAGGCCGCTGCTGCCGCGCCATATGCCAGCCGCTAGAGCAAGCGCTGACGACCCATTATGAGATAAAAGCGTCGCAAGCCGCCTTTAACTGTAGCCCAATAGCTTCGGTATAACCTTACTGCGCCTCCGAAATTTCCACCTGACTGACATCATTGCGCGGCCATGCGTTGTAAACAGCCTTAACGATGGTAGCCAATGGAATGGCAAAAAATACGCCCCAAAAACCCCATATCCCGCCAAAAAATAGCACGGCAACAATAATGGCCACAGGATGCAAATTAACCACCTCAGAAAAAAGTAAAGGCACTAAAAGGTTAGCATCGAGAAACTGAATGAAGCCATAGGCCATAAATAACCAGAAAAACTCACCTGAGTAACCCCACTGCACGTAGCCCACCAAGAGCACAGGAACCGTGACGACTGTCGCACCTATGTAAGGAATCAATACCGAGAGCCCGACAAGAACGGCCAGTAAGGCGGCATATTTAAGCCCTAAAACTAAAAAGACGACGTATGTCAGGCCGCCTACGATCAGTATTTCAATAGCTTTTCCGCGCACATAATTAGCAAACTGCATGTCCATCTCAGACCAAATAGCGGTCATGACCGGGCGCTTATTTGGCAGCATACTAGAAACAAAACCCATCAAGACATCTTTGTCCTTGAGCATAAAGAATACCAGCAGCGGGACCAAAAAGAGATATAGCATTACCGCCATCAGACCAGGAAAGCTACTTAGCGACAATGATAGTGCTTGCTCGGCAAGATTGGCCATCTCTGCAGACACCCGCACCCAGATCACCTGAAACTGCTCTGGAGTAATATAATCGGAGTATGTCTCAGGCAGAGTAATTAGCAGTTCGCGTATCTTGCTGACCATATTGGGCAGCTCGTTTAACAGCAATGACGTTTGCCTCCCGACGAGGGGAATCACTATCACCAAAACAGATATAAAGCCCAGAACAAACAGTAAATAGGTACTCATAATCGCCAACACTGACGAGACTCCCCTGTCTCGGAGGGTGTTGACAATGCCCTGCAGCAGAAACGCGAGCACCAAGGCCGCAAACACCGGTCCCAACACAGCCCCTAGAGTCGCCACAATTAACACTGAAATCACCAGCATTACTGCCAGTAAAACGGCCTCTTCGTTGCCAAAATATTGTTCCAACCAATTTTGAATCACTTGCTTCATTACCGCTCCTCAAGGTTAATCTGTCGCAGGCGCTCGGTTTTCAATGAAAATCGGGGTTATCGCCGCCTTTTCAGGTATCGGACCTGCAACTTGTGTCTATTTCAAATGTCGCACTAGTCTCGGTTATCCGCTAAAATAACGCCACATTTAATTGATCCAATACAGGGTATTTAAATCCGATCTTGAAATTCCAACGACTCATCATGCGACTCTTCTTGCGGTTGCGCCTCAGCAGCTGTTTGGGCTTCATAGCCTGTGTACTAATAGTCATGGTTCCCAGCCCTACGTTAGCTGTCAACGATATCAAACTCCCTCTGCTTGGGGATAGCGCCTCAGGCATTATCTCCAAGCAGCAGGAATATGAGTTAGGCCGCGGCTGGTTAAAGATGTTTCGCAGTCGTGTGCGCGAGCATGATGACCCACTAATGCAGCTCTATTTGGAAGAGTTACTCTATAATCTGTCGACCTACAGTGACGTTGAAGACCCTCGTCTAGAGCTAGTCATCATAAATAATGCCTCCATGAATGCGTTTGCAGTGCCCGGTGGTGTGGTTGGATTTCACACTGGGGTTTTCGCCTTTGCTGAAAATGAAGATCAAATGGTTTCAGTGTTGGCTCACGAACTTGCCCACCTCAGCCAGCGTCATTTCGCCCGAGGCGTAGAGGCGCAGCGCAACTCTTCTATTATCAATATGGCTGGGCTACTCGCCGGCTTAGTTATCGCTGCCACTGCAGGGGGTGATGCCGGCATGGCCGCAATCACCACAGCCCAAGCCCTGACGATGGATGGTCAACTTCGCTACAGCCGCTCCAACGAGCAGGAAGCCGATCGTTTAGGTATGCAGACAATGGAGCGAGCCGAGCGCGATCCAGCCGCAGCTGCAGGTATGTTTGAAACCCTACTCAAAGCTACCCGCTACAATGGCAGCAGGGTGCCTGAATTCCTGCTCACCCACCCTGTCACCGAAAAACGCATCGCCGATGCCCGCGGCCGAGCCATGAGTAATTCAATACGCCATTACCGCATTAATCCTGAGTTCTATCTGATGCAGGCAAGGGCGCTGATGGCTATGGCGCCAAATCCTGCTTCAGCTATCGCTGGTTTCGAAGCTAAGTTACGCGCCAACACTCAACAACGCGATGCTGCCAACTATGGCCTAGCTCTTGGCTATCTCAAGGCTGGCAAGCATGCCGAAGCGCGAAAGATTTTAGCTGCACTGATCGTAAAAAAACCCTTTGAACTGGCTTTTCAGCATAGCAATATCGAGCTCGACATTGCCGTAGAAGACTATGATGGCGCCCTGCTAAAGCTTGATCGTCTACTACTTCAAAACCCTGACAATTACCCGCTTACGCGACTGAAATCGGAAGCTCTTTGGCAGGCACATCGCTATGAAGAGTCCGGCCAGGTTTTGACTGGTCTGTCACGCAAGCGATCTCAGGATCCTATGATTTGGTATCGTTTGGCGGAAGTACGTGGGTTGGCGGGCAACATTTCAGGCGTTCATCAGGCCAGAGCAGAGTACTTCATTCTGGTTGGAGGCTTTGATATGGCTAGAGAGCAACTCACCCTAGCCGCTAAATTAGTGGTTGCTGATTTTACCCGTTCCGCCATTATTCGGCAGCGTTTGAGAGATGTAGTTGCGATGGAAGACCGCCTCAGGAAGCTCTAGGGCAAAACGCCAGCCTAGCTGCGACGATTAAAATCCATCATACGTCCCAAGGACCGCATAGCCTGCTCACCAATAGCCGGATCCACACTGACCTCATTGCTCCCCTGCTCCAGGCAGGCCAGCAAGTTCTCTAGGTTATTCATACCCATCCATGGACAGTTAGCACAACTACGGCAGGTAGCGCCGCTGCCACCCGTGGGGGCAATCAACAGCTCTTTATCGGGAACCGCCTGCTGCATCTTATAAAATATACCCTGATCGGTAGCGACAATCAGTTGCTGCTGCGGTAGCGACTCGGCTGCAGCGATTAATTGCGACGTTGAACCCACTACATCGGCAATATCGACTACGGATTCAGGTGATTCGGGATGAACCAATATAGCAGCGTCAGGATAGACTTTTTTAAGATCTAAGATACCTTTCGCTTTAAACTCTTCGTGAACAATACAACTGCCATCCCACATCAATACGTCGGCCCCCGTATTTTTCTGTACGTAGGCGCCCAAATATTTGTCTGGCGCCCAAAGGATTTTCTCGCCCTGACTATCCAGATAATCGACAACGTCCAGCGCTATGCTGGACGTCACTACCCAGTCGGCTCGAGCCTTAACCGCAGCCGAGGTGTTGGCATAAACCACCACAGTTCGATCGGGATGCTGATCGCAGAACGCATTGAACTCAACTGATGGGCAGCCAACGTCAAGGGAGCATGTCGCCTCGAGAGTTGGCATCAATACACGCTTTTCAGGGGTGAGTATTTTGGCCGTCTCACCCATAAATTTAACCCCCGCAACGACGAGCGTATGAGCCCCGTGGTTATTGCCAAAACGTGCCATCTCCAGAGAGTCTGACACGGTGCCACCCGTTTCTTCCGCTAGAGCTTGAATCAACGGATCGGTATAGTAATGCGCAATAATCACGGCGTCCTTCTCAATTAGCCGCATCTTAATCTGTGCCTGAAGTTCAGCAATCCGCACCGCTCCCAACTCAGACTCAACGGGAACACGGTCGAGATAGGCCTCAACCAGTTCCCGTTGACTAGGGTGCTGTAACTCAGACATTATATTTTCCTAAGAGGACATAATTAAAATGTCGACAACCAGTATACAACTGCCAGTAGCAGTATGGACATCACTACGACAATCGCTATTGCATCAGCGGTTGAATCGCCATCGGTATTCGGTTCTACTTGCTTACTCATTATTACAACCCTAAGTGTGTTTTGAAGGCGCGCAGTCTATCAATCTATAATGGCGATGTCTCGCTTTCTACCGCCCTAGTTATTCCAAAAATAGAGACCGTTAGAGCCAAATAGCCATTTAAAATAGGCCTAACTGAGGCTATTATAACGCCCTTAATTAGCAGCGCCTAAAACGGATAACCATGTACCAATACGACCAGTACGACCAGAATCTTGTCGATGAGCGAGTGGAGCAGTATCGCGATCAGACTAAACGCTATCTTGCTGGCGATATAAGCGAAGAAGCGTTTTTGCCGCTGCGCCTGCAGAACGGTCTCTACATACAGCGACTCGCCCCCATGTTACGTATCGCCGTGCCCTATGGACTTATGTCCAGCCGCCAGGTGCGCATGATCGCCCAGATTAGCCGGACATTTGATAAGGGCTACGTGCACTTTACGACGCGACAAAACATTCAGCTAAACTGGCCAGTGCTCGAAGAAGTCCCCGACATTCTGGCTGAATTAGCTAAGGTGGAGATGCATGCTATCCAGACCAGCGGTAACTGTATTCGCAACACAACGACCGACCAACTCGCCGGTGTGGCTCTCGACGAGATCGAAGATCCTCGCCCTTGGTGTGAAATTATTCGCCAATGGTCAACGCTACATCCAGAATTTGCGTTTCTTCCACGCAAATTCAAAATTGCGGTCTGCGGCTCTGAAGAAGATCGCGCAGCATTTTTATTGCATGATATTGGCATTCAGCTAGTCAAAAATGCTCGGGGTGAAGAGGGCTTTCGCGTTTATGCGGGCGGCGGACTGGGCAGAACACCCGTTATCGCCTCATCAATCCGCGAGTTCCTGCCCAAGGAGCATCTACTGACCTATCTCGATGCCATCCTGCGAGTTTACAATCGCTATGGCAATCGCGATAACAAATACAAAGCGCGTATCAAAATACTGGTCCGAGCCTGGACTCCCGCAGTTTTCGCAGAGCGCGTTGACGCAGAATGGCAGCATCTAAAGGATGGCCCCGCGACATTGACGGGACAAGAGATTGAGCGCGTCAAGGGCTTTTTTAGCGTGCCAGATTACCAATCAGTTGATGTCGACGCTGTTGAGGCAAGCATGCAGGCTCTGGCCGCTGAAAACAAAGGCTTCTCGCGTTGGTTAGACCGCAATGTAAGCCCGCAGAAGCAAGCCGGCTACGCTGCCGTCACGCTCTCATTGAAGCCTGCTGGGGTAGCCCCAGGGGATGTCACTGATGTTCAGCTTGAGGTCATAGCGGATCTAGCAGACAGCTTCTCGTTCGGCGAGATTCGCACCACTCACAACCAAAATATTGTGCTGGCCGATGTCGCTAAGACTGACTTGTTTAGCCTGTGGCAACTGGCCAAGGCCGCCGGACTAGCAACGCCCAACATTGGAACGATCAACGATATGATCTGCTGTCCCGGTGGCGATTATTGTTCTCTGGCTAACGCCAAATCTATTCCAGTGGCTGAGGCTATTCAACGAAAGTTTGATGATCTCGATTATGTCTATGATCTGGGTGACATTACACTTAATATCTCTGGCTGTATGAATGCATGCGGTCATCACCATGTTGGCCATATCGGTATTCTTGGGGTCGATAAGAAGGGTGAGGAATGGTACCAAATACAACTCGGCGGCAACGCAGGAAAGGATGCGGCGTTGGGTAATGTACTTGGCCCATCGCTGTCTCGTAGTGCTGTGGTCGATAGCATCGAGGCATTGCTGGATGTCTATGTTGAAAATCGTCTTCTGCAGGAGAGCTTTCTTAGCACCTACCAGCGTATTGGACAGGCTAAATTTAAGGAACGCGTCTATGCACCAATTACTTAAAGACGGCAACATTGTTGCCAACAACTGGCAACTCGTCCACGCTGATAGAGAAACGGTCCCTGAGGGTAATGTCCTGCTCTCCCTAAGTCACTGGCAGGCATCGGGTCCGACACTTAGTAATCATGCCGGTGAGGTTGGTCTGTGGCTCGATAGTCACGAGGACATTGAGGCTCTGACCGATGAGATGATGGATATTCCGGTGATTGCTATTAACTTCCCTAAATTTGTCGACGGCAGAGGTTTCTCAGCTGCCCGCCTTTTACGTGAACGCCGCGGCTATCGCGGTGAATTGCGTGCCATTGGTGAAATCATTCGCGATCAGTTATTTCTCATGCAACGATGTGGCTTTAATGCATTTGAGTTTTCCTCAGAAATAGATCTGGCCGAAGCGAGAAAATCATTGCGCGACTTCACGGACGCCTATCAGGTTGCCGTAGACCAGCCACAACCACTCTTTAAGCGACGGTGATAATTTAAGCAACGAAGCTACCAATCTGCTAAGGTCATTGTGATGGATCATCACCTAATTCAGCTTTTCTTTTTAATCTTCACTGGCTCTGCCGTAGCTGCCTCCCTCGCGCTATTCGGTCGCCAGCCACTGTTGGTTGCCTACATCCTTCTCGGGGCACTAATGGGTCCTCATGCGCTTGGTTGGGTTACCGACGTCGAGCTTATTAGCGAGATTGCGAGTATTGGCATTATTTTTCTATTATTTTTACTCGGTCTGGACATGCAGCCGCAGGCTCTGGGACGAGTACTGCGTCAGGTGACCCCTATCACCCTGATCAGCTCGCTGGCATTTGCCAGCGTCGGCTTTGGCGTGGCCCATCTCTTTAAATTTACCTTACTCGAGTGCCTGATTATTGGCACCTCTATGATGTTTTCCAGCACCATTATTGGTATCAAACTGCTACCCACGACCGCATTGCATCACAAACATTCGGGGGAGCTGATGATCGGTATGCTACTGATGCAGGATTTTCTGGCAATTTTTGTACTGCTGATTCTGATATCGGGCACCGGTGGCGGTGACAGCCTGCTTACCTTCGGCAAAAGCCTTGTTGCACTGCCCTTGATTATAGGCGGTTCTGTCATCATGGTTCGCTATGTTCTGCAACCGCTCTTTGCCCGCTTTGATCGCATTGGCGAGTATGTCTTTTTACTGGCGATAGGCTGGTGCTTGGGCGTTGCCGAACTAGCCGAATTCGCGGGGCTATCGCGAGAGATAGGCGCCTTTATAGCCGGCATTTCCCTCGCGACCTGCCCCATATCTCAATATATCGCACTTAACCTAAAACCCTTGCGCGACTTCTTTTTAATTCTATTTTTCTTTGCCCTAGGCGGCGGTTTTGATCTTTCTCTCATCCCCCAAATAGTCGTTCCAGCACTAATTTTGGCGGCCGCTATGCTGGCGCTCAAGCCAACCGTTTACCATCTGCTCCTCAGAGGGCAACGAGAGAGTCAGACTCTCTGTTGGGATATAGGGTTTAGGCTGGGACAAAACAGTGAGTTTTCTCTGCTGATAGCCTATGTTGCCTTCCATACGCAGTTGATCGGAAATAACGCGTCACACCTAATACAGGCAACGGCCATTATTACTTTTTTGGTCTCGAGCTATATCGTCGTATTCAACTTCCCCAGCCCAATTGCCATCAGCGATAAGTTGCGCAGAGACTGACCCCGAAGGTTTACACCCGCTAAAACTGCTTGTTTGAGTCCTGAGTCAGACGCGCCCACCAACGCAAAAGAAGACGATCGGCACTTTCCTCAGCGGCAATACCTAGGCGCTGATAGAGCTTTTTCTTCTGTACAAAGGCGACTTCAAAGACATCCGCCTCAGCAATGCGCGATACAAGATACTCGTCACTAGTCATGACATCGTCAACCAATTCCAAAGCTTTAGCTTGAGAACCGTACCAGATCTCACCCGTGGCTAACTTCTCAATATCAACCTGTGGACGACGCTCTGCGACATACTGCTTAAACAGGGTGTGGGTTTCTTCCAACTCCTCAACAAATTTCTCACGGCCCTCATCGGTATTTTCACCGAACATCGTCAACGTGCGCTTGTACTTACCCGCAGTGAGTATCTCGAAGTCCACATCATGCTTCTTAAGGACCTTGTTAAAATTTGGCATCTGCGCCACCACACCGATCGAGCCGACAATGGCAAAGGGTGCTGCCAAAATTTTATCCGCCACGCAGGCCATCATATAGCCGCCACTGGCAGCGACTTTATCGACACAGACGGTAAGCGGAATACCTTTTTTACGCAGCCGATCGAGCTGACTACTGGCCAAGCCATAGCTGTGCACCATCCCTCCAGGGCTCTCAAGCTTGATTAATACTTCATCGTTTATAGTGGCTTGTGTGAGAATAGCGGTAACTTCTTCGCGCAGATGAGTAACAGCAGAGGCACTGATGTTGCCATCAAAATTGAGCACAAACACGCGATTTTTCGCAGGCTGCTCAGCATCATCGTCGGCGGACTTTTTGCCCGCTTTTTTATCCGCTTTTTTATCTAGAGCTGCCTGTTTCTTCTTAGCCTTGTGAAGACGTTTCTCCTCACTTTTTTGCCGCGCCTCGTCCATGGTGGACAGCAACATGGACTCACTCATATGCTCAAACAGCTCGTTAAGAGGCGTCACTTCAAGGTGCCCCTTCTCGCTACCCTGAACATTCTTTTCACGGGCACTAACAATAATGCTAACAACCACTCCAAAGGCCAATACAGCAGTCACAATCTTGGCCAAAAACAGGCCATATTCAAAAAGGAATTCCAAGGTTCACTCCAGATTCATCAATAATTTATACTTCAACAGGGCGACAGTATAGACGCTAATAGCGGCTACCCGAAAGCTTCGGTCGCCTCAGCGACATATTGCTGCACCAGACGGCCGGCAATAATTCCTATTGGTGCGGTGGGTCCAGGCAACTGGTCGTAACGGAACCAGCGCGCCTCAGCAATCTCGATGCCATCAACGGTGATTTTATCGGTCACAGCATTGGCAATAAAGCCGAGCATAAGCTGCCCAGGGTAGGGCCAAGACTGACTGCCGATATAACGGATATTATCGATTTCGACACCAACCTCTTCAAATACCTCTCGATGCAAGGCATGCTCAGCGCTCTCTCCGGCCTCAAGATACCCTGCCACCGCACTAAAGCGGTTAACTGGCCAGCTGTGGTTTCGAGCCAAAAGGCAATGATCTCCGCGAGTGACAAGCACAATCACGCAGGGAGATATACGTGGGTAATTATTAATATTACAGCCGTCACAGGTCAGCGCATGCTCTTTGTCACTAGCTTTATTAGGTTCTCCACAACGCCCACAAAAGCGATGAGTATCCTGCCAATCCAACAATTGCACAGCGCGACAGGCCAGCGCAAAAATCTCCTCACCCGCAACCATTAGCACGTCGCGCAGACTGATGACTGTAAATCCCTCTGTTGCAGCTACTTCCGGCATTAATTCCCACACTTCGCAGTCGCGGGCGAGCCACTGGCCGATGCTTATTTTACGTTGACAGAAAAAACGTAGCTTGTCAGTCGCATCGCTGTCGATAATAGGGTCTTTGGCTACACCAGCAGCATCAGCCAGTAAAATATCTCGTCCCACGACGGCAACAATCCATTTTTTTTCAGTATTTAAAGCGACTGGGCTGGCATAAAAACCCTTTAGGCTTGCGGGGAGAGTCACGGGAATATTTACCTTTAAAAGAATGTATAAAGTCGGCCTAAAAGGCCGCTCGATGCTTGCAAATTAGTAGGTCTACGGATAAGGTTATTGCCTTATTTATTCAAGGTTAACATGTTTAAATAGGCTATTGGGCGGCTTTGAAAATATATATAAAGTGCACCTAATCATAACTTTCGAATTATAAAAGGCGTGTTACATGAACCCCACACTATCCCAGGCATTTAAAAAGAATTTCCTTGGCAACTCACCCAGCTGGTACCAGAGTGCGATTATCGCCTTTTTGGTACTCAACCCTATCATTATGTACGTATTTGGCACTTTTGTTGTGGGCTGGGTACTTATTGCTGAATTTATTTTTACTTTGGCGATGGCACTGAAGTGTTATCCGCTCCAACCTGGAGGTCTGCTGGCTATTGAAGCGGTCATTATGGGTCTGACGAGTCCACAGGCGGTCTATGAGGAAACCGTCGCTAACTTCCCCGTTATCATGCTGCTAATGTTTATGGTCGCCGGCATTTACTTTATGCGGGATATGTTGCTGTTTGTGTTTACAAAGATTTTATTAGGAGTGCGATCCAAGACGCTGCTGTCTTTTCTATTCTGCTTTGCTGGCGCAGTTTTATCAGCTTTTCTCGATGCTCTTACCGTTACGGCTGTATTGATTACTATCTCAGTAGGATTTTACTCCGTGTACCACAAGGTGGCCTCGGGTAAGAAAATTATCGACGAGGATCACGACCATGCCGATGACGGCAACATAATCGCAAATCATAGCCAAAATCTTGAAGACTTTCGCGCATTCCTGCGCAGCCTAATTATGCATGGTGCTGTCGGCACGGCGCTGGGTGGTGTATGCACGCTGGTCGGCGAGCCTCAGAATCTACTGATCGCGGAGCGCGCCGGCTGGGATTTCATAGAATTCTTTTTACGTATGGCCCCAGTAACAATGCCTGTATTAGTTTGCGGCCTTCTAACCTGCGTCATACTGGAGAAAACTAAGATATTAGGCTACGGAGCGATGCTGCCAGAAGAAGTTCGTGCTGTTCTTAAAGAGTCTAGCGACCACGAAGATTCGAAGCGAACCCAGAGCGACAAAGCAGCCCTGATTACTCAGTCTATCGTCGCTGTTCTTCTCGTTTTAGCGCTCGCTTTTCATATGGCGGAAGTTGGCCTAATAGGCCTCACCGTTATTGTTCTTTTAACCGCTTTTAACGGGATTACTGAAGAGCATCGTATCGGTCATGCTTTTGAAGAGGCGCTACCTTTTACCGCATTATTAGTCGTGTTCTTTGCCATTGTCGCCGTTATTCACGAGCAGCACCTTTTCTCACCGGTGATTCATGCCGTATTGGCGATGGACCAAGACATGCAACCGGGAGTATTTTTCCTTGCCAATGGCCTGCTGTCCGCCATCAGCGACAATGTCTTCGTCGCAACGGTTTATATCAATGAGGTCCGCACAGCCTTTGATGCCGGCGATATTGGTCGCGATCAATTTGATAAGCTGGTAATTGCGATTAACACGGGCACTAATTTACCCAGTGTAGCGACACCCAATGGTCAGGCCGCGTTCTTGTTCCTGCTCACCTCCGCGCTGGCCCCACTCATCCGCCTATCCTATATGCGTATGGTGATCATGGCCCTGCCATACACCCTGGTATTAACCATCGTTGGTTTCCTCGGTGTGGTCTATAACCTGTAATAAACGACATACAAAAAAGGCCGAGTTACTAATAACTCGGCCTTTTTTGTATCTGCTAATGAGCGTTTAATCTAAATTACCTTCAGCTTGACGCTGCAACCTTCTCCTCTGCTTTAAGATCCTTGCGCACCACCTTGCCGACATTGCTGAGCGGTAACTCTGAACGGAACTCGATAAACTTGGGAACCTTGTATGCCGCCATATTTTTACGACAAAATTCGATCACCTCGTCAGCTGACAACTGTGTGTCGCCAGTGACCACAAACATCTTCACCACCTCGCCAGCCTTCTTATCCGACACGCCAATCGCGGCACATTGCAAGACACCCGGCATTAGCGTTAGGGCCTGCTCAAGCTCGTTGGGATAAACGTTAAAGCCTGAAACGATAATCATATCCTTGAGACGATCGACAATATTGATATAACCTTCCTCATCAACCGTTACTATATCGCCAGTATGTAACCAGCCATCAATAATTACTTCATCAGTCTGCTCTGGACGATTCCAGTAGCCTTTCATAACCTGTTGACCACGAATACAAAGCTCGCCGATGCCATCGACTTTCTGATTAACGCCCCCCTCATCTACTACCTTAATTTCAGTACCCGGAAGCGGTATACCGGCAGTGCCTATCTTTTCGTGTCCAGAGGGATTCATTGAGATAACCGGTGAGGCTTCAGTCATGCCGTAACCTTCACTGACGACACAGCCAGTCGCCGACTGCCAGTCATTAGCAACAGATTCCATCAGCGCCATGCCGCCGGAAAGCGTCAACCGCAATTTTGAAAAATCCAATCTTTGGAAACCTCTGTCCTGTAACAGCGCTACAAACAAAGAATTTAGGCCACAGAATATATCAAAGGGGACATTCTTAATTGCCCCGACAAAGGCCCTGAGATCTCGCGGATCAGGGATCAGCACCGCATGGCCCCTAGTAGCTGGCACAAGCCCCATGCAAAGTGCAAAGGCATAAATATGGTAAAGCGGCAGGGGCGCAACGGTTACACAGTGCTTAACCTCTTCCTCCAGGATCGAGATAACATCAAGCAACTGTGCCAAATTAGCCATCATTGAGGTCTGCGTTAACATCACTCCTTTTGACACCCCTGTGGTACCGCCCGTGTATTGCAAGGCGCAGATATCATCGGGTTTTGCCCGATGAACAGAATAATTACTGCCATAGTTAAACAGATCTAAAAAGCGTATATGCCGCCCCTTCCGCAGTGAAGGTCTCTTACCCATCAATACCATGGCTGCGCTGAGAAAACTCCGTTTGGGGTCCGGTAATAGGTCAATAGGTCGTGTAACAATAACGTGTTCAATCGAAGTAGACGGCAGTACTTCAAGTAAAGTCTCATAAAACTGATCAAGCACCACCACTGCTTTGACACCGGCATCATTAAGTTGGTGTTCCAACTCACGAGGGGTGTACATAGGGTTAGTATTAACGATAACCAGCCCCAATTTCCATGCCGCAATCACCACCACAGGATATTGAGTAAGGTTGGGTAACTGCACCGCGATTCGGTCTCCAGGAACCAGCTTTAGCTGTCGCTGAAAATAACTGGCAACTCGCCGGGCTAACTGATCAATTTCACCGTAGCTTAAGGTGTGACCTAGACAGGTGAACGCAGGACATGACGACGAGTCAGCGACGGCCTGTTGCCACACAGCGAGGAGAGACTTGCCATAAGTCGGTTGTTCAGTGGCCAAACCCACCCTCTTTTGCGCGTCTAAAACAGCTTTTTGCACCTGCATAGGTAATGCCTATTTTTGTTGCAGTCTGGGACCAACGTCATTCAGAAAGCAATAATTATTTATCGTGAAAGCAGAGACATACCTTTCTCAAGACCGCCCAGCGTTAAAGGGAACATCTTACCGTTAATTAGATCACGGAGCATTATTATCGAAGGCGTGTATTCCCAGTATTTTTCTTGCACAGGATTTATCCATATCAGCTTTTCAAAGGTATCGGACATGCGTTGCATCCATACAGCACCCGACTCTTCATTATGATACTCAACACTGCCACCGGGGCTTGTAACCTCATACGGCGCCATGGAGGCGTCGCCCACATAGATCACTTTGTAATCGGCGGAGTATTTGTTCAATAAGTCATAGGTAGAAATCTGCTCATCACGACGACGGACGTTATCTTTCCAAACATAATCGTACATACAGTTGTGAAAATAAAAGTACTCTAAATGCTTAAATTCGGTCTTAGCCGCAGAAAAAAGCTCTTCACATAGACGGACGTAAGGATCCATCGAGCCACCAACGTCAAAAAATATTAGCACTTTTACTGCATTGTGACGCTCAGGGACCATCTTTATATCAAGCATTCCTGCATTCCGCGCAGTGCAGCGAATCGTGTCATCAAGATCCAGTTGATCCACAGAGCCCTCTCGCGCAAATTTGCGCAGCCGCCGCAGAGCTACCTTAATGTTACGTGTACCAATTTCAACCGAGTCATCGAGGTCTTGATATTGGCGCTCGTCCCAAACCTTGACGGCAGTGCCCTTTCCGCCCGGACCGCCAATGCGGATACCCTCTGGATTGAAACCTCCATTGCCAAACGGCGAGGTACCGTTAGTACCCACCCACTTGTTACCACCTTCGTGGCGTCCCTGCTGCTCCTCTAGTCGTTTTTTAAACTCTTCGATAAGCTTTTCGAGACCCCCTAAGCTTTCAACCTTAGCCTTCTCTTCATCCGTAAAGTGCTTTTCAAACTCCTTGCGCAGCCAATCCTCAGGTAATAGAGCCTCAATGATGCCGTCAATATTTTGCAGATTCTTAAAGTAAGCACCAAAGGCGCGGTCAAAGCGGTCGTAATACTTCTCGTCCTTGACTAAAACCGTGCGCGCCAACAGATAGAATTCATCCATAGACCCGAAGGCCAGATTTTGTTCCATCGCGGTAAGAAGGTCCAAGAGTTCCTTAATAGAAACCGGAACATTGGCTTTCTTTAATGTCTGAAAGAAGTTGATTAGCATAGATTACGCTCGGCTAGCCAAGGCCGCCCTATCTGCCCTCTCGTCGCGTCATAAACGCTAAACGTTCCAATAGGTGCACGTCTTGCTCATTTTTAAGCAACGCACCATACAGCGGCGGAATCGCCTTCGTCGGATCGCGATTGGTGAGAATGTCGTCGGGAATATCGTCTGACATAATCAGTTTTAACCAGTCCACTAACTCCGAGGTCGAGGGCTTCTTTTTCAGACCGGGAATCTTGCGGACATCAAAAAAGATATCCATCGCATCATCCACTAACTGCTTTTTGATACTGGGAAAATGTACGTCAACAATACGTTGCATCGTCATACGATCAGGGAAGTTAATAAAGTGGAAGAAACAGCGACGTAAAAATGCATCAGGCAGCTCTTTCTCATTGTTGCTGGTAATTATGACGATAGGTCGCTGAATCGCCTTAATCGTTTCACCGGTTTCATAAACATGGAACTCCATCTTATCCAGCTCATGCAACAAATCATTAGGAAACTCGATATCAGCCTTATCAATCTCGTCAATCAGCAGAACCACCTGCTCATCTGCCGTAAACGCTTCCCACATCTTGCCCTTGTCGATGTAGTTGCTAATATCATTGACCTTGTCGCTACCCAACTGCGAGTCGCGCAGACGCGATACGGCGTCATATTCATACAGACCCTGTTGTGCCTTGGTCGTCGACTTGATGTGCCACGCCAACAACGGCTTACCCAGCGCCTTGGCAACCTCTTCGGCTAACAGAGTCTTACCGGTGCCCGGCTCGCCCTTGATCAGCAGTGGACGCTGCAATGTTACCGCCGCGTTGACGGCCATTTGTAACTCTTCGGTGGCTACATAGTTGTCTGTACCTGTAAATTTCATATCATCTAGATCCTAGTAAAATAGGTGAGTCGCGTTTTAAGACCCGTATAATAATCTAAAAAGCGCCCACCTTTGAATTAAATCATCTCTAAGGTGCGCCTAAATAGTGAATATTGGCACTAAATATGACCAAACAGTTCTTAGCCTGTGCTGAGAGCCAACCTGCTGGGCTTAAACACCGCGCTAGTCGACACCGTCAGCAACCACAAAAGGATAGGGGGACAGGGATGCGCACAGATACCCCTCGAAGAGTTCTACTGATATGGTTGGTTGTACAGCCACTCTTACCCTGCTTACCATTGCCTTCAAGTCGATAGCCAATGCCAAAATGCCGAGGAGGAGCAACCTGCTAATCACAGTAAAGAAGAGACTTACCACCTTAATACTGACGGCGACGAGTCCAACATCTCCTTTGCATCCGCAAAGCCAATCATTACCACCACCAAACAGATCCTTCAGGGATTTAAGAATACCGAATGGGAAGCCGCAGGCAATGACGAGATAAAAAAACTGGAGGTGCGTTTATCGAGCCTCAATGACGATATGAAAATATCGATTAGTACTTCAGGCATCGATACATTGGCGCAAGACAGCGTCGCAAGATCAGTGCAGGGTGATTTTCCTGAGCAACAGCTGCACCGACATCCTTCTCGTATCTTGCAGCAGTCTAGAGTTATTGACCTACATCTGCACCGACAGCCAACGCATCTTATTGGTTAAGTTTAGGCAGCATGCAGCTGTGTTAAACAGAATTAAGTAGATCACCGGATTTAATTTTTTTCATCAGAGTGCCGGCACCACGAAAACCTACTACTGACATTGCCGTCACCATACCAGCCATTAGAGCACCAACTACCCCACAGCTAATCAGGTCCTGTCCCGTCAGATAGAGCCCTTTCACTCTCGTTTTTGGCGTTAGCCACTCCTGCTCAAATCGCGCTTTAGTATGGGCTAGACCATAGGCTTCACCCTGTTTATAGCGGCAGAAATGATTGGTCGAGAGCGGCGTAGAAATCTCTGAATAGTCAATTTTCCCCTGCAAGTGTGGCAACTGTTTATACAGCGCCGCTAGCATTCGTTCGGATAGATCTGCCTTTAGCGCCTCATAATCGTCACCGCGCTTACCCCAGGTTTTATACGCCCACTGCCGATACTGCTCAAAGTCGCAAGGGCCTATAACAATCTCGATAGTAGAACGCCCCGGATGACGACGTTGGAAATCAGGGTCTTTAGCCGACGGAAACGAAACATAGACTAACGGCAATGGCGCACTGGGATCTTTGCGCAGAGCCGCAACATTCTCGTCATGATGTTGATCGAGATAAATCCACAGATTCGTTTTTGGCAACTGCAGTTCGTCGGCAGTTCCGCGCAGCCCTATATACATGCCGCCATGGGACATCGATGTCGCTAACGACTGGACCCTATCTCGATAACCGAATTTATCGCTAATGGCAACAGGCAATAGCTTAGTAAAGGTGTTGACCACCCCAGCATTACTGATAATGTAGTCGGCGTATAGACAGTGGCCATCAACCATCTCGACCCCAACAGCACGATCATCTACGATTAATATCTCCTGAACATCGGCATAGGTCAGCACATCGCCACCAGACACCTGTATCTGCGGAATAATAGTTTCCGCTATCTTCGAAGCGCCACCGACAGGATAGAATCCACCGTTAAAATAATGTCCTGCGATTAACGCATGCATCAAAAAGACAGATTCCTTGGGCGGGCAGCCATGATCGCCCCACTGACCGCAGAGCACAGCAATCAGCTTTTCATTATCGGTGAGACCTTTGAGGACATTGTAGGAGCTATCAAGAGCATAATCGGGGAATTTGTTTTTAGACGACAGTGACATCAGTTTAGCGAGCGGCCTAGGCATCGCTTTGGTCTGACTGACCGCAGCCATATACTTAGTCGTAGTCATCACTAGATCGACGTATTGATCAATAGCAACAGTATCATCGGGAAACTGTAGCTTTAAAGAATTCTTAAAATTTTCTTTTCCAGCGACAAAATCAAAATGCTCATCACCAAGAATTATCCGATCATACACTGGATCCATTTCTGCCCACTTAAGCTGGCCTCCAGAGATATAGTCAAAGAGTCCACGGCCTTGACTCTTGCGACCCATATCACCGATATAGTGTACGCCTACATCCCACTCATAACCCTCTCGTTCATAGGCGTGAGTAAATCCACCCGCAGTGTAGTGCTGTTCCAACACCAATACTTTTTTACCCATTTGCGATAGCAGGGCTGCACTGCACAGGCCGCCGATACCTGAACCAATAACGATAACATCATAGTCGGCATCCACTCGAGTGGAACGATAACGTTTGCCTACTCGCGAAGCATTAGACATTCACCTTTTTCCTATGTTTTAATTTGCCGATTAAATATCTAGCAAGCCCATATAAGACAATAGCAAAAAATCCGACAGCTAGAATCGGGGCAAGCGCACGTTGGAAACTAACATTACTGTCAGTGACTAAAAACCCTTCGTAGAGGCTAACAAAAAAAGCAGGGGCCAAGTGCGGGTCATCACGATAGGCAGTTACCGGCGTCAATAAAATCACACTGGCAATAATTAACCAAAGGTGACGAATTGCTCCGAATCGCCATTTTCTGGAAAAAATCCACATAACTATGAGCACGCACAATACGCCCGCCGCATAGGCCACCCAGCCCCACAAATAATTTTCGTCCGTATACATATCTAATCAACCCATTGAACAATATGGTCTTCGATGTCATCGTCATGTACATGTAATTCTGACACCACTCGGCCCTGTAATGAGGCGCCAAAAGTATGGAGTGTTTCACGACTACCTGACACCAAATGATGCCACTCAGGCAGTGGCTTGCCCCCTGCAATCAATCGATAAGAACAGCTCGACGGCAACCAGTCCAAGGACTCGATATTCTCTCGATCCAACTGGATACAGTCATCGACAATGCCGTGTCGGCCAGCATAATCCATGCATCGGCACGACTCAGTGTTAAGTAACTCACAGGTGACATTAGTGTGAAATATCTCTCCACTTTCATAGTCTTCCAGTTTAACCAAGCAGCATTTACCACAGCCATCGCAGAGTGACTCCCACTCTTCTGTGGACATCTGTTCTAGAGTTTTCAGCTGCCAAAAATTTCTTATCGTTGTATCTGCCATGGCTCAGCCATACTCCGGCAATATCGTTGCGGAAGGATACTTGGCTGGTGGCATCTGCAAATAAAATCCATTGGTCACTATATCCGAAAGTACCTTTTCAACGTCTGCCCGTGCTAGCTTTCGCGATGGAGTTAACATTATAGTGGTGACCAATTTAAGCTCTCCAAAACTTTGACGCAGTGCCTCCGGCACCCGCTCAAGAGCGTCCTGTTTCGAAACGTAAAGATACATTTCCTCTTTTTTGTCACCCTTGTAGATATCACAAATTATCTTCACGTCAGGGACCCGACCCGATCCACTACCGCCTGCAGCGCCGGTTTTACTCTAGTCTGCCGCCAGCCCTGAATCAGTCGTTTAGGCCAGTTACATTGGCCCTCCAAGTGGCTGCGCAATAGGCTCTCCAACTCTTTTTTATTGGATAAAAATTCCTGAGGAATGGCCTGCGATTCGGCCAGCGCATTGAGTGAGTCTCGCATTGACTTGATGATTGCGTTCGCCGCTTTCGGCAGCGGTTCTGGTAGCGGCGGCAGAGGTTCATCGCCATGGCTGTCGACAATCGACTGCAGTAGGTTATCACCGTGCCTCTGGACTGATCGAGAATGCAAGTCCTCAATGCCCTTTAACTGTTCAGCAGCCGTTGGCATCCGCCGAGCAAGTTCTAGCAATACCGTATCCTTGATAACATGGGATCGCGGCTTGTCCATTACCCGAGCAGTCTCTTCGCGCCAGTTGCAGAGCCGGCGCAGGGCACTAAGAGATCGCGCTTGCAGACGCCAAGCGCCCTTCACACGTAAATAATAATCGGTCTGATCTTTGCGGCTTTCGGCCAATTCAAGCATAGCAACCGTTTCTTCGGCAAACCAATCCAGACGCCCCTGCTCACTAACCGCCGCGCTTAGCAGGCTATGCATGCGGTGCAAATAGAGCACATCGTCGGCAGCATAAACTTTTTGGCGGTCGGTTAACGGTCGCTTTAACCAGTCAGAGCGAGTTTCTTGCTTGTCCAATTCGACGTCAAACAAGGTATTCACTAATCGTGCGTAGCCCATGCAGTAGCCAATATTGGCAATGCCTGCGGCAATTTGAGTATCAAAGATATTAGCGGGCCGAATATCCAGTCCATGTTCAAGCACTTCAAGATCTTCGCCACAGGCATGAAATATTAGTGTCCTAGTAGTATCTTCCAACAGCAGTTTTAGACCACTAACATCATCAATAGCCAGCACATCTAGCAGCCAACAGTCCTCACCATCAGAAATTTGAATCAGTGCTATTTTTGGGAAAAAGGTGTCGGTCCGAATAAACTCCGTATCGATCGCCACAGTAGCAATCCTAGCCAATTTTTCACACATCTGTTGGAGCTTTTGGTTGCTGTCTACCCAATGATTCATCTAAAGCGCCTTTCTACTTTGTAGAGCAACATTTAACGTGCCACCATCCACATATTCAAGTTCCCCGCCCATCGGAACACCATAGGCAATTCGGGAGACAGTCACGCCGAGAGCCTTAGCCTTGTCAGCGATAAAATGTGCGGTGGCCTCACCCTCTACCGTTAGGTTGGTCGCGAGTATCACCTCGTCAACTTCGGTGTTCTGAAGTCGTTCCATAAGTTGATCAATGCCGAGCTGTTCTGGACCAATACCATCGATCGGCGAAAGGTGCCCCAATAGCACAAAATACTTGCCCTGAAAGCTACCCGCTTGCTCGATGGCATAGAGATCGGCAGGGTTCTCAACCACACAGATCTCTCCACTAGACCTGCGCACATTGGAGCATATCGCGCAGACCTGATGCTCGGTGAGCGTTCGGCACTCTGCACAGCGACCGACTTTTTCGACCGCCTCGGCGATCGATTCTGAGAGATGAGATGCCGCGACTCTGTCACGTTCAAGCAGCTGCAGCGCCATACGCTGAGCCGACTTAGCCCCAACGCCAGGCAGACAGCGCAGTGCATCTATTAATTGATCAATGACATTTCCGTACAAAAAATAGCCTCGCTATAGGAATTAAACTGAAGATTTAGAATGGCATTTTAAAGCCAGCGGGAAGGTTCATACCGCCCGCTACAGATTTCATAGCCTCCTTACTATGGGCCTCTACTTTACGCACAGCATCGTTTACTGCGGCGGCTAACAGATCCTCAAGAAACTCTTTGTCTTCATTCATTACCGAGGGATCAAGAGTCACTTTACGCACGTCGTAGCGCCCTGTCATGGCCACTTCCACCATACCAGCTCCAGACTCTCCAATAACCTCATGATTCGCGGCCTCTGACTGCAGCGCGCTCATCTTTTCCTGCATCTGCTGCGCTTGCTGCATTAAATTATTAATATCCATGCTCACCTCAATCGATAGGACGGACAGACTTCTCGTCTAAGGAACCGTCAAAAATTTGTTTAAATTTAATCACTTCAGAATCACCATTGAGCACCTCGACGGCCTCGGCGATACGCTCAGATTTCTCACGATTATCGGCAGCTCTAGGTGTTTCGTGCTCCGCAACGCCAGAGGTAATCACTACCGTTACCGGCTCGTTAAAGTACTCTGTCAGCGCCTCAGCGAGACTATCCTGATGCGCCGTATCATAAAGACCGCTCTGATCGCTATCCACCAGAAATTTTAGCTGATTGCCCTGCCGCCCCAAATACAGGCAATGGCTAGCGATCTCTCCTAGAGAGGCGCCGATGGTCAGATGCTTGCGAATATCTATCCAGTTACTGGGCGTAAATGTCTGCAGAGGTACCGACACTATAACGGTCTCTATGATCGGCTCCGCCAATGGTTCAGGCTCAGCAAACAACTGTTCTGCCGGCTCTGCGTCCAGAGGCTGCGCTTTGTTCACCTGTGTCGGCGCCCCATCGTTGGACTCTAGAGCAACTGAGGACTCTGATGCTGGCCCTCGCAAAGGATCTTTGTCAGCGGTTGGTTCTGGATCAACAGCGGGCATTTGCCCATCGAGTGCCTCTTCCATTGACGAAGATGCAATAGTCGCATTCAGACCTTCGTTCATCGGACGAGACTGCTCACTAGTCTCGATCGCTTCAAACTTTTTTACCCTGGGCTCCGCCTCCGACGAAGCCTGTGCACCATTGGTCGCTGTGGCGACAGTTTTATTCACTGGTAGCGGCCGAAATGCCAGTGCTCGCAGCATCAGCATTTCAAAGCCAGACTTAAGGTCCGATGCCAGCTGCAGGTCTTTACGCCCCATCAGACAGATTTGATAAAAAAGCTGCACGTCCTCCTTTGAGATCTTGGCGGCTAAATCGAGCAGACCGGAGTAATGACTGACACCGTTGTCCAATGCCTCAGGTACGGTTTGCAATATAGCGACCTGATGCCAAATCGAGAGTAGATCACTGACCGCCAAGTCATAATCGGGCGACTGCTCGGCCATACGCGCAATAGCGGCCAGTACACCGCTACCCTCACCTGAAGCCAGCGCAGAACAGATATCCATCACATAGCTGCGCTCGATTGTCCCGAGCATAGCATTCACTTCCTGCTCGGTGATCTGGCCACCACCATGACCGATAGATTGATCCGTTAGGCTGAGCGCATCTCGCATACTGCCATCCGCGGCTCTGGCCAATGACCAAAGTGCAGCCTCTTCAAAAGGGACTTTTTCCTCACCCAGTACAAACTCTAAATGCTGTGTAATACGCTCAGCGCTGAGGTTCTTCAAATTAAACTGCAAGCAGCGCGACAGAATAGTGACCGGTAATTTTTGTGGGTCTGTCGTGGCGAATAAGAACTTTATATGGGGCGGTGGCTCTTCGAGGGTTTTTAGCAGCGCCGCAAAGCTTGACTTGGAGAGCATGTGCACTTCATCGATCAGATAAATCTTAAATCGACCACGCGATGGCGTGTATTGCACGTTATCCAGCAAATCGCGCATGTCGTCAACGCCTGTATTGGAGGCAGCATCAACTTCAATCAGATCAATAAAGCGGCCTTCAGCAATCTCATTACAGGCACCACATTCACCGCAGGGAACAGAGCGCACACCCTGCTCGCAATTAAGACATTTAGACAGTATTCGCGCGATAGTCGTTTTACCAACACCTCTGGTACCGCTAAACAGATAGGCATGGTGAAGACGGTTATGATCTAAGGCATTAATCAGCGCCTGAAGAACGTGTTCTTGACCCGCCATTTCGGCGAAGCAACGAGGACGCCATTTACGGGCAAGGACCTGATAGCTCATAGCTTGTCTGCTTTGACTTAAAGAGTACATTATAGGGAGATAACAGGGGCGCTGAAAGCACTATTGGCGATGACCCCCAATAGCCACACCTCGGCACACAGCGTAACCACTACCGTTGCTCCCTTCCGGGCCTGGCGGGGTTTGCAGCTGGCTGTTGCGAGGGGACCAAAGGGGGCCACCATTAAAGCAAGCGCGGGATTATCGGAGGTTTAGGGTTTAAGTGCAACAGTAACAACGCTATAAATTCAAAACTGCTGAAAAGTTCATCAATCTATTCCAACCCTTGGAATAGCAAGCTATGCTTAAGAGGGCTTTAAAAGGGCGAACCGCTAGCGGGCGGTTACCTATCCGCCCGATATTAATAACAATCAACAAGGTCTCTGTAGATGCTGCAAAAAAACTTTCAGGTCAGACTAGGGTCCATTCTGACGCTATCGCTAATATTCGCTCTAGTAGGGGGATGCGGCGACTATGAAAACAATGTTTATCAGGGTAATCGAGATGGGGTACTGCACGTTGGTAACGGTACCGAGCCTCAAAGTCTCGACCCGCATATAGCCACGGGAGTACCAGAGCATCATATTATTAGCGCAGTGATGGAAGGTCTGGTCGCTAAAGATCGCAAGACGCTGATGCCTAAACCTGGAGTGGCGGAGTCATGGACGATCAGTGACGACCTAACAGTCTATACATTTAAGCTCCGCCGCAATGCACGCTGGTCAAATGGTGATGCTCATACAGCCCATGACTATGCTTGGTCTTGGTGGCGAGCCCTGCAACCGGCCCTTGGCAATCAGTATGCTTACATGCTCTTCCCAATAGATAATGCCCAACAGTATTACGAGGGTGATATTAGCGATTTTGACCAAGTAGGAGTAAAAGCGCTAGATGATTACACATTGCAAGTAACTCTCGGAAACCCAACGCCTTACTTTCTGCAACTTTTAGATCATTACAGTCTATATCCTGTTCATCAAGCCACCATTTTGAAGTTCGGTGACGCCGATGAGCGCGGAACGCGCTGGACTTATGAAGACAACCTGGTTGGCAATGGTCCATTTCAACTCTCCGAGTGGAAAATTAACCGCAGAATTGAGGTGCAAAAAAACGGCTATTACTGGGATGTTGATAATGTTCGCCTGAACAATATTATATTTTATCCGACCGACAATGTGACGACGGAAGAACGTATGTTTCGAGCGGGGCAACTGCATATAACGAGCTCAATCCCTGCTGATAAAATCCAGACATATCAGGATGCAAATGATCTAAGTTTGCGCATAGCTCCCTATCTAGGGACCTACTTTTTCCGTATCAATATCAATACACCTCACCTCTCGGATAAGCGAGTTCGCCGGGCACTTGGTATGGCTATTGACCGTGAAAAATTAACTAAAAATATTTTAAAAGGTGGTCAAATACCAGCCTATGCAATTACTCCACCAGGAACGGTGGGATATTATGCTGACACAGATTTAACCTTCGACCCCTCAGCGGCTCGAACTCTCCTAGCCGAAGCCGGATATCCCGATGGTGCAAACTTTCCAGTGACTGAAATTCTGTATAACACCAATGAGGCTCATCGAAAAGTCGCGGTCGCTATCCAACAAATGTGGCGTGAAAATTTGAACCTCGACCTCGAATTACTCAATCAAGAATGGAAGGTATATCTTCAAACTGAGAGTTCTGGAAACTACCAAATCTCACGAGCCGGTTGGATTGGCGATTATGTCGACCCAAATAATTTCCTCGATATGTTCTTATGTGACGGCGGAAATAACCGAACTGGCTGGTGCAATCCTGAATACGATAACCTAATACTTGAAGTAGCACCGACTATGACGTCTCATGAGGAGCGACTCGCGATATTTGCCAAGGCCGAGAAGATGTTGCTCGATGATATGCCAATACTGCCTATTTACACCTACACATCTAATTATCTGATCAACTCTGCTGTCAAAAACTACGATTCCAACCTGATGAATCACTCCGTCTATAAAGATATCTTTTTAGACCCCGCTTTGCCACAAGCCGCACGAGGGATGGAATAATGTTTAAATTTGCTATAGGGCGACTGCTTCAATCTATTCCGGTATTACTGATCGTCATTACCATTACCTTTTTTTTGGTGCACTCGGTTCCAGGAGGACCATTCTCAGCTGATAAAGCCGTCCCGCCGGAGGTTATTAAGGCACTGGAAGCTCAATACAACCTAGATCAACCTGTCTGGCAGCAGTATCTCAGTTATTTAGGCGACGTTGTTACTGGTGATCTTGGCCCATCATTTAAGTATTCAGGACGCACAGTTAACGAACTCATTGCAGCAGGCTTACCTGCCACCGCTGAACTCGCGCTTTATGCCATGTTAATCGCGCTGAGCATTGGTGTTTCAGCGGGTGTTCTTGCGTCGATGCGACCCAATACGATGCAAGACTACCTACCTATGACGGGCGCTATGATAGGCATTTGCATGCCCTCTTTTTTGCTTGGTCCACTACTAGTATTGATTTTTGGTATCTATCTTGATTGGCTTCCTATCTCTGGCTGGGGTGATATTCCAGGAGATAAAGTGCTACCTTCAATAACCCTTGGAACAGCCTATGCAGCTTATATAGCAAGATTGTCTCGCGGTGGAATGCTCGAGGTACTATCGCAAGACTATATTCGCACAGCACGTGCAAAGGGCTTAAGTGAGACGATGGTTATCGGTAAGCACGCGCTACGAGGCGGATTAATACCTGTGGTTGCCTTCTTAGGCCCAGCATTTGCTGGATTACTCGGCGGATCATTTGTGGTCGAGACTATTTTTCAGATACCCGGACTTGGTCGATTTTATGTGCAGGCTGCGTTTAATCGTGACTACACCTTAATTCTCGGTATGACCGTGTTCTTTTCAACATTGATTATTTTGTTTAACTTACTATCCGATATGCTGGCCATTTGGTTAAACCCTAAATTACGTCACGAAATTCAGGGGAATCACTAATGAGCGACTCTATCATCACCCCAATGGACGTGATTCATGAAGAAGGAAGTTCTCTTTGGCAGGACGCATGGATTAAGCTAAGCAAGAACTATCTAGCCCTGTTGGGCCTTGCTGTTTTGGTATTATTAGTCGTTATATCGCTACTGACTCCATGGATAGCACCCTATAGTTATTCTGCACAAAACCTGGACATCGGTGCTACGGCACCCTCTCTTCAACACTGGCTCGGAACTGATGTTTTTGGTCGCGACATGCTTACGCGAATTATGTATGGCGGCAGAGTATCACTCATGGTGGGCTTCGTTGCGACCGGTGTTGCACTGGTGATAGGCATACTCTGGGGCGCCGTCGCTGGTTTTTATGGCGGACGTATCGACGCATTAATGATGAGAATCGTCGACATACTTTACGCCTTACCATTTATGATTTTTATTGTCTTATTAATGGTCGTTTTTGGCCGTAATATTTTGCTTCTATTCTTAGCCATTGGCGCGGTTGAATGGCTAACTATGGCGCGTATCGTCCGCGGGCAAGTAATGTCACTGCGCCACCAAGAGTTCGTTGAAGCCGCCAACTCATTAGGCCTCTCCCAATGGACTATTATTAGACGTCATATTATACCCAACACCTTGGGCCCGGTTATTGTATACACCACGTTGACTATTCCTAGCGTAATGCTGTTAGAGGCATTTTTAAGCTTTTTAGGTCTAGGTATTCAGCCACCAGAGAGCTCTTGGGGCCTACTGATTAGTTACGGCGTAGAGACGATGGAGGAGTATCCATGGCTACTTGTATTTCCAGGAATCGCCCTCTCACTAACCTTATTTGCGCTCAATTTCCTCGGCGATGGGCTGCGCGATGCCCTTGATCCACGAACCTCAAAAAACTGATCAAGGACTATTCAAATGGCAATTCTAGAGGTAAAGGAATTAAAAGTTTATTTCCACACGCGCAATGGTGTAGTCAAGGCGGTCGACAATGTTTCATTTAGTGTAGACAGTGGTAAAACCTTGGCTATTGTTGGTGAATCTGGGTCAGGCAAGTCGGTGATCTGTTATAGCCTTCTCGACCTGCTGCCTAAGCCCCCGGCGAAGATTGAAGGTGGCACGGCTATGTTCAATGGAAGCGATCTACTAAGCTGTAGTCCTGAGCAAATGCGTCATCATCGCTGTAACGATATCGCAGTGATTTTCCAAGATCCTATGACCTCCCTAAACCCCTATCTCACTGTTGGTGAGCAACTTATTGAACCACTGATTTATCACCCAAATAAAGATAAAAGGGAACGGCGAGTAAAAGCTAGACTTAAAGCGATAGCGCTATTAGATGAAGTCGGCATTGTTGACCCTGTAGCACGATTTGACTCATACCCGCATGAATTCTCAGGCGGTATGCGTCAACGTGTGGTCATCGCTATGGCTCTAATAACAGAACCCAAGCTCCTAATTTGTGATGAGCCAACAACCGCGCTAGACGTGAGTATACAAGCCCAGATACTGCAGCTCATCAAAAAACTGCAAGAAAAGCGCAATGTCGCGGTCATTTTTATCAGTCATGACCTTGGTGTTGTGGCCGGCATAGCCGACACTGTATTGGTCATGTGTAACGGCACGATAAGAGAGACTGGAAGTACCGATGATATTTTTTATAATACTCAGAATGACTATACCAAAAAATTACTAGCGGCCATTCCTGAGGGTGCAAAGACATTACAAAATAGATCGGATGAAACACAAAAAATCATTCAAGTGGATAATCTAAAGACGTATTTCAAAAACCAATCTAACTCGAGTGGCAATCCTGCCAAAGAATTTGTTAAAGCTGTTGATAATGTAAGCCTATCGATCCATCATGGCGAGATACTAGGCTTAGTTGGTGAGTCAGGATCAGGAAAGTCAACACTTGGACGGTCGATTCTTCAGCTGGTTCCCAGTACGGCCGGATCCGTTCGTTTTAAGGGTGAGACCCTAACCGGATTAAGTCAGAAGCAACTCGTCCCCTGGCGTCGTAAGATGCAAATGATCTTTCAAGACCCCTACGCCTCATTAAACCCAAGAATGACCGTTTTCCAAACATTGTCGGAGCCACTATTACACCATGGGATCGCAGACAGGGCCACCGTTAACACTCAAGTGGCTCAGCTAATGAATGAAGTTGGCCTCGCGCAGATTCAGATGCACAAATACCCGCATGAATTCTCTGGTGGGCAGCGTCAACGGATAGCTATTGGACGTGCTATTGCCACCAAACCAGAATTTATTATTGCCGATGAACCGGTATCAGCATTAGACGTCACCATTCAAGCGCAAATACTCGATTTGATTCTCTCTCTGGTCGAGCGACATGACCTAACTCTGTTATTTATCTCCCATGATCTGTCTGTCGTTCGCTATATCTCCGATCGTCTGATCGTGATGAATAAGGGTTTGATTGTTGAGTCTGGCGAGACCGAAACGCTTTGGAAGAAACCACAGCATGCTTACACACGACAGTTATTAAAAGCCGTACCTTTGGCTGACCCAAAACGTGAGCGGTTAAGAATGGCAGGCGTTTAATCTTGATCTGACAGCCTGTTTCGCAGAGATCATAGAGCGCTCAATAAGTGGACTTAAATAGCGTCTGCAATGTCTAACAAATTAACGGCATAGCGATATAGCGATATAGCGATAACTGCCATGCTGGCACTATTTAGGCTTAAGAGCAGGTAATACCAGTGCCGCGCAGACCACAGTAGCCAGCGGGATTTTTGGCCAGATACTGCTGATGATAGTCCTCAGCATAATAAAAGATCGGTGCAGCAATGATCTCTGAGGTGATGGCGCCATAGCCAAGGTCTGCTAACTTAGCCTGCACGGAAAGCGCAGAAGCCTGCGCAATATCGAGCTGTTCGGCACTGGTGCAATAGATCGCTGAGCGATACTGAGAGCCCCTATCATTGCCCTGACGCATTCCCTGAGTCGGGTCATGAGATTCCCAAAATACAGACAGCAAGTTTTGATAACTGGTGACGCCGGCATCGAACACCACAAAAACCGCTTCAGTATGGCCCGTTAAACCCGAGCAGGCCTCTTCATAGGTAGCGTTGGGCGTCTTGCCGCCGGCATAGCCAACAGCCGAAGACACAACACCTGGCTGCTGCCAAAAACGTCTCTCCGCACCCCAAAAACAACCCATGGCAAAAATCGCGGTCTGCAATCCCTGTTCAAAGGGAGGTTTTAGGGGAGCGCCGGTAATAAAGTGTACATTATTGATAGTTACCTCTGTGGCGCGCCCCGGGAGAGCGTTCTCAGGTGAAGGTAAATCCGTATCTTTAAAAAACATTTATTCTTTCCTTTTATTAAAGCGCGTCTAAACCCAACGCAATATCGGCCTTAATGTCAGCAATATCTTCGAGACCCACGGCAATCCTAATTAGGCTGTCACTGATACCAGCAGCATCGCGATCCTCATCGGATAAACGCGCATGAGTCGTGGTCGCTGGATGCACAATCGTAGTCTTAGTATCACCAAGATTGGCAGTCAACGATAGCATCTTAGTCTTGTCTATAACCCGCCAAGCAGCTTCCCGCCCACCCTCGACACAGAACGACAATACGCCACCAAAACCCCGTTGCTGTTTTTTAGCGAGCGCATGTCCAGGATGAGCCTCAAGACCGGCATAAAAAACCTTAGTCACTTTTTCATGGATGTTAAGCCAGCGGGCTAGAGCCTCAGCATTAGCACAGTGGGCCTGCATGCGAATGCGCAGCGTCTCTAGCCCCTTAAGAAAAACCCAAGCATTAAACGGACTCATGGTAGGCCCAGCCGCACGCAAAAAGCCAACAACCTGCTCCATCAATTCGGCGCTGCCGACCACCGCTCCACCTAGACAGCGACCCTGTCCATCAATATATTTGGTGGCAGAATGCACGACGATATCAGCACCCCAATTAAGCGGCTTTTGCAGCACTGGCGTGCAGAAACAGTTGTCAACAACCAACAGTGCGTCGGCCTGCTTAGACAGTGCCGCTAGGGCTTCGAGATCCGCCACTTCAGACAGTGGATTAGACGGTGTTTCGCAAAACAGCATTTTTGTATTTGATTGGATTGCACTCTGCCAAGCATTGAGGTCAGTCAGCGGCACATAGGTCACCTCGACACCAAACTTAACAATATATTTGTCCATCATGACCCGAGTGCTGCCAAAGACGTCCTGCGAGCAAAGCACATGGTCGCCGGTCTGCAGAAACGCCATAATCACGGACAGGGTAGCCGCCATTCCCGAGGCCGCAGCTACACATTGCTCACCCTCTTCCATCAGAGCCAAACGTTCTTCAAAGCTCCTGACGGTAGGATTGGTGTAGCGGGAATAGACGTTACCTTTTAGCTCATTACTAAAATATTTAGCGGCCATTTCGGCGTTTTCAAAGACATAGCTAGAGGTTAAAAATAACGCCTCCGAATGCTCATTTTCATTAGTGCGATGGCTGCCGCCACGAATTGCGAGTGTATCCGGACCCAGCTTATTTTCATGATCTGACATTATTCTGCCCTCAGCCTTCCCGGCTAGTTAAGCAACATTGTCGTTATTATGGATGCCGATCGGCTGACCTTTGGTTGCCGGTCGACTCAGATCTAACGTCTCCTTTGCGGCGTCGTTACGCCGCCCTTCGATTCGATCTAGATAATCCTTATCGACATCGCCAGTCACATAGTTGCCATCGAACACGGAACACTCAAAGCGTTTAATGCGCTCGTTACCCTCCATGCCAGAAGCGACTAAATCCTCAAGATCCTGATAGATAATCCAGTCAGAGCCGATGATTTCGCCGACCTCATCATCGCTACGCCCATGAGCAATCAACTCTGCTGCTGAGGGCATATCGATACCATAGACATTCGGGTAGCGCACGGCAGGAGCCGCGGAGGCCATGTACACTTTTTTAGCGCCAGCGTCCCGGGCCATCTGAATAATTTCTCGAGAGGTAGTCCCGCGTACAATGGAGTCGTCAACGAGCAAGACATTTTTACCGGCAAACTCAAGCTTAACCGCATTGAGTTTTTGACGGACCGACTTCTTTCTCTCAGTTTGACCGGGCATAATAAACGTTCGCCCTATGTAGCGGTTTTTCATAAATCCTTCACGCAACTTAACACCGAGTCGCTCAGCCAGCGCTTGAGCCGATACACGGCTGGTATCCGGAATAGGAATAACCACATCAACGTCATGATCGGGCCGAATGCGCAAAAGTTTGTCAGCCAGCCTCTCGCCCATCCGCAGGCGGCACTTATAAACAGCAATATCATCTATTATTGAATCTGGACGGGCCAAATACACGTGTTCAAAAATACAGGGAACTAGTTCATGAGTTTCCGCACATTGCTGAAGATGAAGTTCACCGGCCCTGTCGACAAATAAAGCTTCACCCGGTTCTAGGTCACGAATTAAATCAAAACCTAGGCTGTCCAGCACAACTGACTCAGACACTACCGCATATTCCGTTCCAGAATCTGTGACGCGCTGACCAAAGCATAATGGCCGGATGCCGAAGACATCGCGGAAAGCAAACATTCCATAGTTGGCAACAAGGCCTACCACCGCATAGGCTCCTGAGCAGCGCTTGTGCACACCGGAGACTGCGGAAAATACGTCCTCGCTGGTCGGCGCTAACTTACCGAGAGATTGCAGTTCGTGAGCAAACACGTTGAGCAGCACTTCGGAGTCTGAGTCGGTGTTAAGGTGGCGTAAATCCGCATGGAAAATATGCTCACGTAAGTCATCCGCATTAGTCAGGTTACCGTTGTGGGCAATACAGATGCCGTAAGGTGAATTGACATAAAAAGGCTGCGCCAACGCTGGCCCAGAACTACCCGCAGTTGGATAGCGAACATGGCCAATACCCCTATTGCCAACCAGACGCAGCATATGGCTGCGATGGAATACATCCCGCGCTAGCCCCTCACCCTTGCACTGATGAATAGTGCCATTCGACTCAGTAACAATACCAGCGGCATCCTGCCCTCGATGTTGCAACATTGTCAGCGCATCATACAGCTGCAAGTTCACATCCAATGTTCCAGAAATTCCAACCACACCACACATGGGCTACATCCAACTCGTTAAGAAGCTAGTTATAGCCGCCATTACGTCCCGACCCCAGGTTTCGAAACCCTGCAATATCGGAATTAATGACGACTCCATCCACCAGGGATCCTGATCAACCGGCACCGCTTGCGGCAAAATTATTACCAGAGCAAGCACGATCAACAACCCGCGAAAAACACCAAAAACCAAACCCAACGTCCTGTCGGTGCCACTCAACCCCGTTGAGCTGACAAGTTTTCCTAATAAAAAATTAACCATCGAACCCAGTAATAACGTGCCAACAAATAAGCCTCCCCAAGCTACCAATTGCCGAATAGAGGCAAGCCCAATAAAACTCACTAAATGTTCTGCTAAGGGCTCTTTAAAGTTCATAGCCACTGCAAAGGCTATGACCCAAATAACCAGAGACATAGCTTCTTTAACAAAACCACGAATCAGACTGATCAGTGCAGAGACCGCTATGATGCCGACAATCCCCATATCTACGGAGGCTATTTCCATTATTTGTTAGTCCAGTGCTCTAATCTAGGGAACATATTTTAAAATAATTGCATTGGTCTTAAACAGTCTGTCAATCTTAGTTTTTTCAGCCACCGCTCTACGTCTATCTATTTTGGGGCCTACATAGACACGTGTATGCACCTGTCCGTCCACGGGAACCATTCTAGCAAAGGCTTTATAGTCATTTTTACGCAGCCGCTTTATTAAGTTTTCTGCCTTCGCTTTATCAACAAAGCTACTCACCTGTAACACCCAGGCATTAGGCAGATTACTCTTATTGAGTCCATAGGGCTTGTCAGCGGAATCATTAGCGGGATTGGATCTTGCGACATCAAAGATGGGGTCGACGCGTGCCACTTTTGGCACTGATTCTGGGCGCTCGGCTCTAGTCGCTATAACAGCTTCGATCTCGGGCGCGAGAGGTAGCTTGCTGGTACGATCGATTTTTAGCGGATCGGCAAAATCTAGTAGCGCAGGCAGTATGATCAGCCCTAATGCGCCCAATACAACCGCGCCGGCAATTCGCTGTTTTAAACCATCACTCACTAGGAACCTCTGCCAATATGACGTGTAACACCGCTGAAACAGTATGAAACGAACCGAATACCACAATCCTGTCAGTCTCTGTCGCCGCCGCAACTGCAGTAAAAAATGCCTGAGCGACGGACTCATATAACTGTGAGGTCTGGCCAGCATTGTATAACAATTCGAGCAACGTTTGCCCGCTCAATGCTCTGGGGCTGTCGCTTATTTCAGCGACGAACCAATCGTCCACAGTCTCACGGAGTTCTGCCACGATCCCTGACCAGTCTTTATCGTCCAATACTGAGGCGACGCCTAGTGTACGACCCGATATCGCTGGCAAGTTCTGTGCTAGAACCTTGGCCGCTGCGGGATTGTGCGCTACGTCCAAAATAACCCTGAAACCCTGATACTCGAACGACTGATGCCGCCCCCTCAGAGTAACCGCTGCCAGGGCGCGGCGACTATTATCAATGTTTAGGCTAATCCCGGCCGACAACAGTGCCTGCAATGCCAGAGTTTTATTCAAAGGCAAAAGACCCTGACTCTCAAGCCGATCGATGACTAACATTCCGTCAGGGGACTTGAGGTTAGCCGTAAATAAAGCCCCTCGCGTAAAAGTAAAATCACGACTTACAAACAGCCCGCCAGCTCCAGTACTCGCGACCATCTCTTCGAAACCGACCGGAAAGTGCTCTTCGCCAATAATCAACGGCCGATTAGCTCGGGCGATACCCAGCTTTTCCACGGCAATCTGTTCTCTGGTATCTCCCAGCCAACTCTGATGATCTAGGTCGATACTGGTGACCACGGCAACATCGGCATCAATAATATTGACCGCATCTAAACGGCCACCGAGGCCCACTTCAAGTAACATGACTTCGGGGGCGGCATCTCTAAAAATTACCAGCGCGGCCAGGGTACCAAACTCAAAATAGGTTAGGGAAACATCACCACGATGCACCTCAATCTCTTCAAACGCGGCAACAATGATAGCGTCAGAGACTGGCTCGCCGGCCAAACATATGCGTTCGTTATAGGTTAAAAAATGCGGGGAGGTAAAAAGGCCGACGGAATAGCCATGTTCAAGCAATACAGCCTGCATACAGGTAAGGCAAGACCCCTTACCATTGGTTCCGGCAACTGTAATGGCGAGAGTAGTATTCTTAGGGCGACCAGCCTGCAGACTTTGCCAAACGTCGCTTACCCTATCTAGGCCCATATCTATTTCACTAGGATGCCTAGTCTCCAGCAGAGCCAACCATTCCGCTAAAGAGCGTTCATCCATCAACGGGCTCAGGCACATTCATTAATTTAGATAGGATGCTACCAAGACGATCACGCATCTGTTGACGGCTAATGATCATATCAATATGACCTTTTTCGAGTAAAAACTCACTGCGCTGGAAACCTTTAGGCAGTTTTTGACGAATAGTCTGCTCAATAATATTGGGCCCTGCAAAGCCAGCCCGAGCACCAGGTTCTGCAACATTCAGGTCTCCCAGCATAGCGAGGCTCGCAGAAACTCCGCCGTAGACCGGATCGGTCATCACCGAAATATAGGGCACACCCGCAGCACTTAATCGCTCCAATACTGCACTAGTTTTAGCCATCTGCATCAGCGATATCAGCGCCTCTTGCATGCGCGCACCACCGGTGGCCGAGAAACAGATAAACGGTCGTCTTTCAGTCAGCGCTAAATTCGCTGCACGAGTGAATTTTTCACCAACAGCGTAGCCCATCGAGCCACCATGAAAGGCAAACTCAAAAGCAACGGCAACCACTGGCAGACCCTTTAAACTTCCGCTCATGGCAACCAATGCATCTTTCTCACCAGTCTTTTTTTGCGCTTCGACAAGACGATCTTTATATTTTTTAACATCGCGGAATTTTAGCCTATCAATGGCAATGACATCTTCTGCGACCTCAGTACGATTCTGTGAATCAAGAAATACATCCAAACGGCGACGGGCGCCAATGCGCATATGGTGCTCACACTTTGGGCAAACATCGAGATTGCGCTCAAGTTCTGGACGATAAAGTGGAGCGATACATTTGGGACATTTTTTCCAGAGCCCTTCGGGCACACCACTGGACCGCTCTGCTTTGCTTGAAGCGGTTCCCGTAGGTCTAATTCTTTTCAGCCAGTTCATCTATTTCCCTTCAGCTAGCTAACAGCGGTAGGCCTCTCAAAAAAGACTATCTACACCGCTAGACGGCGCATTCTAACACGACAATTTCATCATGGATAAGCCCTGAGCTGTTTATTTGTTAACGAGCCTCACTTTTAACTGTTACCGATTGACAAGTCAGCCGCGGCTATACCCCGACGCACAGCATCAGTCGGTCGCAGTAACTATCACCCTGTTAACCGGACGCATCCGATCATACGCTCGGATGATCGGCGACTTCCGACTAAGCATTTTTTGCATTATAAATAAAAGTCGTAACTTTCGTCACATCCTTAATCCCTGGTGCTGACTCAACACCACCACTTACATCCACCATGTTTGGGCCGACCCGTCTGACCGCATCAGCCACATTATCCGGCGTCAATCCCCCGGCCAGTATTAGTGGCGACCCCTCAGGCATTGCATCGGCTCTGGGCAGGCGAGACCAATCAAACTGGTGGCCTGTACCGCCGTACTGATCTTCGCTCCAGGCATCAAACAAAACCCCGCCAAGGGCCTTATAGACGCGCACCTCGGCCTCGACATTTAAGCCTTCGCGCATCCGAATAGCGCGAATAAAAGGGACATCAAATTGCTGACAAAACGACGGGCTCTCATCACCATGAAATTGTAGGAGGTCTGGCTTAACCTGTTCGATGACATGTCGCACGAACTCAGCTCCAGCATTCACCAGCAGGGCAACACACTGTGCCTGCGGCCCGATCACTTGACGAATCTGCACAGCCCGCTGAACATCAACGTACCGCGAACTCTTATCATAAATCACCAGGCCCAGAAGATCGGCACCAGCGCCTTGAACCATAAGAGCCTGCTCTGGTGTGGTAATCCCACATATTTTTACCCGTACTGACATCCATTTGCCTCTTTAGCGATTGATTGATGTTTAAAACCTATCAGGCAGGAAACTCGGCCCCCGAGATAGCAGAGGAATCCCCAGAGATTCGGGATAACTGACATCCACCAGATACAATCCATTGGGCGCACCGGTGGCTGCACTTTGACATCGGTCGCGGCCTGCAAGCAAGGTCTTTATCCAGGTAGGTTCTTGGCGACCAAACCCCACCTCCAGCAATGAACCGATGATATTGCGAACCATATGCAGAACAAAAGCGTTAGCCGTTACCTCAAAAACAAGCAACTCCCCTACTCGATACACATTGGCACTAGTAATGTTGCGAAACGGCGAGACCGACTGGCAGCCTGCGCCCCGGAAAGCGGAAAAATCTTGTTCCCCGAGTAAATACTTACAGGCTAACTGCATTGCGTCCGGGTCGACGGGGTATTTAACCCAGGTCAGCCCTGTAGCTAAAATAGCCGGTCTTGCGTGGCTCGCGGCGATAACATATCGATAAGTACGGGCTGTGGCACTGAATCGAGCATGAAAGTTCTTCCCAACCTGACCGGCCCAAACCAGCGCAATACTGCTAGGCAATCGGCTGTTGCTACCCTTTAGCCAATTTCTTCCTGTACGTTCAGACCGCGTATCAAAATGGACCACCTGATGGCTGGCATGCACTCCACTGTCAGTACGTCCAGCGCAGCTGATAACGAGCGGGCTATTGGCTACATACCCAAGAGCGCTTTCTAATTCAGCCTGCACCGAAGGGCTATGCTTTTGTTTTTGGAACCCACAAAAAGAACTGCCGTCGTATTGTACGACGGCAGCATAGCGTTTCATTCCATCGGCAAGGTTCTCACCATCAGGAATCCTGCAGTTGGGGACATAGACCCAGTCAGGCATGATTAGTATCCAGCATTAATTTAACTTACATCGACTCTAGTACGGCGCGCGCCTTAGCCTGCCCCGCTTCGTCTGCCTCTCCTATGATTTCATTAAGAATTTCACGGGCGCCCTCTGGGTCACCCATCTCAATATAGGTGTTGGCCAGGTCGAGCTTTACATCAACGGCGTCGATATCCTCAAAGGCCTCTGTATCATTAGAATCATAGAGATTTTCAACCCCGCCAAATTCGATACCCCTATCAAGCTCAGGCACATTTGGTAAGTCCATCTCTGAGGCGTTTTCATCGATGGGAGTCTCGGCAAAAATACCGCCCCCCATAAAGCTATCATCCAGAAAGTCCTCGCCGAGCACAGATTCACTAAGAGCATCTATTTTATTGTAGTCTCCTGGCTCGATACCGCCTTCAAGCAAGTCGGAAATATCAATTTCGCCAAAACCTTCGACAGCAACTGTAGGCTCAGCGCTCGGCTCTTTAGCGACTGCGAGTTCGTCGGTGACTAAGGATTCATCTGAAGCTGCGGACTCTTCCTGATCTAGGGACTCTTCCTGATCTAGGGACTCTTCCTGATCTAGGGACTCTTCAGCGGCCGCGACGTCTTGTTCAGCCCCCAACATACCCGCCGCAATTGCCCTAGCGACTTCATCATCGGTCTGCTCAACTTCCAGGTACAACACTTCGAGTTCGTCACGGCGCCCTTGAGCATAAAATATTTCCATCAACTTTAAGCGACAGGCTGTGTCCTTTGAATCTGCTGCACGAGCCTCTTCAAGAATCCTAACCGCCTGTTCCATATTCCCCAAAGAAAGGTACACTTCCGCCTCAGAAACCGCTTCAACCATAGAGTCAAAAATTTCACCGCTGACTTCATCATCGACTTCGGCAAAAATCTCTTTGTCTGTTTCATCAAACAGACCATTGTCAGCATCCAAATCCAAGCCATCGACGCCATCCAATAACGAACCTGCATCTGTGTTGACTCTGGGCTCCAACGCAACACTATCGTCGCCAGTAGCTTCAGACTCTGCATTCTCAGCCTCGTAAGGTTCACTATCTTGCGCCTTTGGGCGGCGAAGCAAAACAATCACTAGAAGCAATAACAGGCCAACCGCTGCCCAAACGTACCATTGCTGCTCCTTTAAGGTAACAATCCCTTGTTCAACAAAGGTAGGCGACTTTCGTTTCGAACTTTTCAAAACAGCGTTCTCTGACCCCGCAAAACTTTGGCTTTCAGTACGCCTGCGTTCTTCCTGAGTTTCAAGCAAAGCCATGCGTGCTCGAAGCTCCTCATTTTCCAACTGCGCTTTTCTCAAAAGTGCAGCCTGCGGATCGCCCTCAGCTGAGAACAAATCGGTAGTTTCTTCTTGTTTGTTATATTCAACATTGGCAACCGCTTCTGACTCTACATCAGCTTCATCCAATAGTCTGTCATCGGCAAAATCTGACTCAACAAAAGTGTCATCAGAGTCTATCTCGTCAGTTACCTCAACTGGCTTCGAATCCACGACAGATATCTCAACCTGGCCCTTGAGACCAATCTTTTCAGCGACAATATTTCCCTGTTCTTCACCGATCTCGCCGACCGATGGCAGACGTAAAACCGCACCTTTTTTCATTCTATTCGCATCACCGCCTACAAACGAATCACTATTATTGCTATACAGCGCGTCCATCGTTTGCAAAATGGTCAGGCCGCGGGGACGCAGACGCTTTGAGACATTCCATAATGTGTCGCCAACCACAACAACATGAGACTCACCGGGTAATTTCTGAGAATTCGACACTTCGGAGGAGCGCGAACTCGCTATCGGCGCGGGATTTTGATCCGAAGAGGAAGGAGCATCCAACGCTTCGGGCGAGGAGCCTTTGACGCGGGAATCTGGAAGATTCAACAGTAGCGTGTATTCGCGTATGAGGCGACCCGCAGGCCACTCCAACTGAACAAGGAAGTTCAGGTACGACTTTCTAACGGGGACATCACTACTAACATTGATGACCGCTTCGCCATCGCCATTGGTGCCCACATAAAAATTTAATTGAGTAAGGTAATAGTCCCGAATCACCCCCGCTTCAGCAAAGGCTTCTGCCGACGCCAACTCAACCCTTAAAAGGCTTTGGTCAGCATCACCAACATTACTGAGCGCAATCTCAGCGTCCAGCGGCTCATTGAGCACTGAGTTAACGGTGATGCCCCCAAGGCCCAAGGCCAAAACGGGGCTTGTGTAGAGCAACGCAAACAAAACAGGCGCTAAAGCCAGCGTCCCAGACCATTTCCGAATCGTCATAATATCATCCTATTAAGCTAACTATGAGCGCTCATTCATTCTATGATTACCTGCCGAAGGCCCTTACTGTCGATCTGAATATCCAAATGCAAAGTCTAGAGCTTACGCAGAAACTTTCTACTCCTAAACGCTTCCTTATGCCTATTAAATACGAAAACCCATTAAAAAAACACCAAACGGCAGCATAATCCATATTTTGGCCCTTAAAAGACCGCAATCATGCCGCTAGTCATCGACTAGAATACGCAGCATTCGGCGGAGAGGCTCCGCGGCACCCCAAAGCAACTGATCGCCCACGGTAAAAGCCGACAGATACTGATCACCCATATTCATCTTACGCAACCGACCTACAGGCACATTAAGACCACCAGTAACCGCCGCTGGGGTTAGATACTTCATGGAAGACTCCTTATCATTGGGAATGACCTGCGCCCAAGGATTGGCTTCAGCTAGCATAGATTCGACTTCATCCATCGGCACAGCCTGCGTCAATTTGATAGTCAGAGCCTGACTGTGGCATCGCATAGAACCAACACGAACACAGAGGCCATCAAGTGGCACTGGATTGCCTTCACGATTAAGAATTTTGTTGGTTTCAGCCTGACTCTTCCACTCTTCTCGACTCTGCCCATTAGCCAGCTGCGAGTCGATGTAAGGGTGCAAACTAGCCGCCAGCGGGTAACGCCAGCTGTCGACAGGAAAGCTGTCGCTGCGCAAGGTTTCTGTCACTTGGCGGTCAATATCCAAAATAGCCGACGAGGGATTAGCTAACGTCTCGACTACGGAACCGTTAATCGCGCCCATCTGACGTATGAGTTCACGCATATTCTGCGCCCCGGCGCCAGACGCGGCTTGATAAGTCATAGCGCTCGCCCACTCAACCAGATCAGATTTGAAAAGTCCGCCAAGGCTCATGAGCATCAGACTCACAGTGCAGTTACCACCGATATAATCTTTAACACCATTGGCCAAGCCATCTTTGACGACCGACATATTAACCGGGTCAAGAACAATAATCGCATTATCCTGCATTCTTAGCGCTGACGCCGCATCAATCCAGTAGCCATTCCAACCCTCTTTACGCAGCTGAGGATACACCTCTTTGGTGTAATCACCGCCCTGACAGGTAACAATAATATCCATTTCGCTAAGCACATCGATATCGAATGCACTTTTTAGCAATGGCACTTCAACACCAACATCTGGAGCCGCTTGACCCGCTTGGGATGTAGTGAAAAATATGGGCTCAATATGGGCAAAGTCGTTTTCTTCACGCATTCTGTCCATCAAGACAGATCCCACCATGCCACGCCAACCAATCAGTCCTACTTTCTTCATCACTCTACAACCTATAGATTTCTATTGAAGCGCCGCAACCACTGCAGCGCCCATCTCAACTGTACCAACACGCTTCATACCCTCGGCATCAATATCGCCGGTGCGTAATCCCTGATCCAAAACATCACTGACCGCTTTCTCAATCGCATCAGCCGCCTCTGTTGCATCCAGAGAATACCGCAACATCATGGCTACAGACAGGATAGTCGCCAACGGATTAGCGATTCCCTGACCGGCAATATCCGGTGCTGAACCATGACAAGGCTCGTACATACCTCGGCCATCCTTGTCCAAAGAGGCTGAAGGCAACATGCCAATCGACCCCGTCAACATGGCCGCAGTATCCGATAAAATATCACCGAACATGTTGCCTGTGACGATCACATCAAACTGTTTGGGCTCCTTAACCAGTTGCATCGCAGCATTATCCACATACATATGACTCAACTCCACCTCAGGATAGTCCGCAGCCATCGCACTAATCACCTCACGCCAGAGAATCGTCGCCTCAAGTACATTAGATTTGTCGACCGAACATAGACGCTTACCTCGAACCATAGCCGCCTCAAACGCCATACGACCAATACGTCGAATCTCCGATTCATTATATTTGTAGGTGTTGTAACCCTCGCGATCGCCATTGTCCAGTGTACGAATACCCCTAGGCTCGCCAAAATAGATACCTCCCACCAGTTCGCGAACAATCAAAATATCCAAACCGGACACAAACTCGGCCTTCAAAGATGAGGCCTGAGCCAACTGCGGGTACATGATGGCCGGCCGCAGATTACCAAATAGATCCAGTTCAGAGCGGATCGTTAGCAGTCCCTTTTCAGGACGCAGATGACGCTCAACGTTATCCCACTGAGGGCCGCCTACCGCGCCCAACAAGATAGCGTCAGCTTTGCGAGCCTTATCCAAAGTCTCTGGAGGACAGGGTAAACCAACCGCATCAATGGCCGCTCCGCCTAGATGGGCATAGTCGATTTCTATACCGAGGTCGAACTTACTATCGACGCTCTGCAGGACTTTGACGGCCTCAGCAATAATTTCAGGCCCAATATTGTCCCCTGGCAGCACCAGCACGTTTCGTTTGCTAGTAACCATTATTTAATCGCTCCAAAAACCCACGGGTGCTGCGCTGCACGCTCAGCTTCATACAGCCGAATAGCGTCCGAATCCTGCAGTGTAAGACCGATCTCATCCAACCCATTTAGCAGGCAGTCCTTGCGGAATTCATCAAGCTCAAAGTGAAATACATGACCAGAATCAGAGGTCACTGTCTGGGCCGGTAGGTCCACGGCTAACTGATAGCCTTCTTGCGCATCCATTTCCTTAAATAAAATATCCACCTGTTCTTCGGTCAGGATCACCGGTAGCAGGCCATTTTTAAAGCAGTTATTATAAAAGATATCTGCGTAGCTAGGTGCGATTACCGCGTTAAAGCCATAGTCTTCAATTGCCCAGGGCGCGTGCTCACGACTCGAGCCACAGCCAAAATTCTTACGCGCCAATAGCACCGATGCGCCCTTAAATCGTGGGAAATTGAGCGGGAAATCAGGATTAATCGGACGATTACTGCAGTCCTGACCTGGTTGACCTTCATCCCTGTAACGCACCTCATCAAACAGGTTTGGCCCAAAGCCACTGCGCTTGATAGATTTCAAAAACTGTTTAGGAATAATCATGTCCGTATCCACATTGGCACGATCCATCGGCGCTACCAATCCACGGTGTCGGCTAAAAGCTTTCATTACACCACCTCCTTAAAGGTTCGCACATCAACAATATGGCCTGCCACAGCCGCTGCCGCTGCCATAGCAGGGCTCATTAAATGGGTGCGCCCGCCATTGCCCTGACGCCCTTCAAAATTACGGTTACTCGTCGAGGCACAGTGTTCACCCGCACCTAACTTATCAGCGTTCATGGCTAGGCACATCGAGCAGCCCGGCTCGCGCCAATCCATACCCGCAGCAATAAATATCTTATCAAGCCCTTCAGCCTCGGCCTGCGCCTTGACCATTTGCGATCCCGGCACAACCAACACCTGCTTAACCGAACTGGCAACTTGTCGACCCTTAGCCACTGCAGCGGCGGCACGCATGTCATCCAGACGGGAGTTGGTGCAGGACCCGATAAATACACGGTCAATCTTAATCGACGTGATAGCCTGGCCGCCCTCAAGACCCATATAGTCAAGTGCTCGCTCTAAACCTTGGCGCTTCTCATCAGTCGGCTGTTCATCTGGCATGGGTACGAACTCTGTCACCGGCGCCACCATCTCAGGGGAAGTACCCCATGTCACCTGTGGTGCTATGTCGTCGCCCCGCAACTCCACCTCAGTATCAAAAACCGCATTCTCATCAGTCGTCAATGTCTGCCAGTAATCTACTGCTTGATTCCATAAATCACCCTTCGGCACAAACATCCGACCTTCGCAATAATCAATGGTTTTTTGATCAACCGCTACCATGCCAACACGAGCGCCGGCCTCAATAGCCATGTTGCATACCGTCATACGGCCCTCAATCGACATATCTCTAAAAACCGACCCCGCGAACTCAATCGCATGCTCGTTGCCACCGGCAGTGCCAATTTTACCAATCACCGCCAGCACAACATCTTTAGGCGTCACACCGATACCTACGATGCCATTGACTGTGACCCGCATGTTTTTCATTTTCTTCGACACCAAGCATTGAGTCGCCAATACATGCTCAACTTCTGAAGTGCCAATCCCGTGAGCCAGACAGGCCAATGCGCCGTGCGTAGCCGTATGGGAATCTCCACATACTACGGTCATACCGGGCATTGTGACGCCCAACTCTGGCCCCATTACATGAACAATACCCTGCCCCATTTCATTAATTTTAAATTCCTTAATGCCATAGAGGTCACAGTTGTCGTCCAGCGTCTGCACCTGAATGCGCGACACTTCATCAACCATCCCTGCAACGCCCGCCTCACGCTCGGCCTTGTCAGTGGAGATATTGTGGTCCGGTGTGGCAATATTGGTATCTAAGCGCCAGGGCTGACGATCTGCCAACCGCAGACCTTCAAAAGCTTGAGGTGACGTCACCTCATGTAGCACGTGCCGGTCGATATATATCAGCGATGAGCCATCGCTATTTTGCTTAACAAGGTGGCTATCCCAAAGCTTGTCATAAAGAGTTCTTCCCGCCATATCAGTATCCTCGGCTATTTATTTGTTGTTGCCAGCATTGTAGCCCTGCTTTAAGATGAAATAAATTCATATTTATAATAAATATAATTCCCATTAGGAATATTAAATATCTAGGGCAGTCTTATGGACAACCAAAATCTCAAAGCTTTTATCGCGGTGGCGAGCACTGGCTCATTTTCGGAGGCGGCCGAGCATCTTTACCTGACCCAATCAGCCATCAGTAAAAGGATAGCGCAACTAGAAGAACAGATCGGGAAAAAACTTTTCGACCGCATAGCTCGACAGGTCTCTCTGACTGAAGCCGGACAAGAGCTATTACCCAGAGCCCGGCATATTCTTAAGGAATATGAAAATGCCCTGCAGGCAATCAATGATTTGTCCGGCGAAGCCAGTGGCACACTAAGGCTGGCCATAAGCCATCACCTCGGGCTACACCGCCTCCCGCCAATTCTCAAAGAGTTTGCCCTAAGATATCCCAATGTAATATTGGATATTGAGTTTATGGACTCCGAAAAAGCCTATGAACGTGTGCTGCAGGGACAATCAGAGATGGGCGTGATCACTCTTGCCCTCGACAGTCACCATAATATTAATAGCCACAAGATCTGGAATGACCCGCTGCGCTTTATCTGCGCCCAAGATCACCCGTTGGCGGAACTTTTGCAACCGAGCTTACAAGACCTTGCCGAATACCCTATTATCCTCCCTGGCCTGAATACCTATACCGGACGTATCATTCAGGCATTATTTCAACAAGAAGATATTCCTTTAAAAGCGCCGATGACCACCAATTACCTCGAGACAATAAGCACCATGGTCGAGATAGGCCTAGGTTGGAGCGTGTTACCGGAGACTCTGGTACGAAACCTCCATATAATGCCGTTTACAGGGTTGATTATTGAGCGAGAGTTAGGCTATATCCACCATACGAAACGCAGCCTATCGAACGCAGCGATTGCGTTTTTAGGTTTGATCGAGGGGGCAACCGTTGATCAGAGCTAGAGATAGCAGAGACCCAGAGAGTCAAACCGCTTTAGATTGGATAGACCGCTATCCGCAGATGGCTAATCTTGCGGACAGATTGCCAAAGACCCTGTAAAATTCATAGCCGTTCTCTGGAGAGTGACCATGGACATTGCAAAGCGCACCGGTATCAGCAGGATTCTCTATGCCGCGCTGTACTCTTATAGAGGCCTAATGCATAACATTCGCCATGAAGCCGCCGTTCGACAGGAGGTCATCGCCGCGTTAATACTGATTCCCTTGGCCTGCTGGCTGGAGGTCTCAACCGTCCAGCGCCTATTTTTAATATGCTCTGTGCTTTTGGTGATTATTATAGAATTACTCAACACCGCTATAGAGGCTACTGTTGATCGCATCGGCCTCGAGTATAACGAGCTCTCCGGCCTAGCAAAAGACACCGGATCAGCAGCCGTTTTTTTCGGTCTCCTGCAGTGCGTCATTGTTTGGTCGATCATTATGTATTCACTGCTAGCTCCATAACTAGCCGATTCAATGCTTATCAATAGGCGATCAACAACTGCGGGCCTGCGACACTTAATCCCTTGGCTTAAGACTCAACATCTGGGCGTATCAGCTCTAGGCCCTGATAGGTCTTTTCCATTTTCTTGAGCTTCTTTTTACCGACACCGCCCAGCAAGTTTATGGCATGACGCAGGCGTGCCCGCGACATGTCTGCACCAAGAAGATTCATAGAGTCTATCACCGAGATAGAGGCGCTACTGCCCGCTATCGCGATAAACAGAGGCGCCAAGAATAGCTTGAGCTTAATCCCCATCGCATCAGCGACCGCTTTCAATGCGTTAAAGATATTGTCTCTATCCCAGTACTCCACTGACTCCAGTCTCCATAGGGCGAACTGCAGCGCCTCTATGAGTTGCTCTTCGTCCATGCCTACTGATTGCAGATCCTCAGCGCTGATCGGCAACATTCCAGAAATCAGATAGCTGCCCAGAGGCGCCAAGTCAGAAAAAGTTTCCATGCGCTGACGCGCGAACGGCAAAAACGCTTTTAACCGCTCCCGATTGAAGGCCCATTCTTGTAATCGATCGGCCAGCTGGTCATCGCTGAGGTTGTCTCGAATCCACATACCGTTGAGCCAGCTCAGTTTTTCCACATCAAAGACCGGCCCACCCAAAGATACACGCTGAATATCAAAGACTTCAAGCATCTCGGGCAGAGTAAACTTTTCGCTCTCATCGGGCATCGACCAACCCATACGCCCGAGGTAGTTGAGCAGGGCTTCAGGCAGATAACCCATGCGCTGATAGTACAAAATACTGGTGGGGTTTTTACGCTTCGATAACTTACTTTTGTCGACATTACGCAGCAGCGGTAGGTGACAGAAAATCGGCGCTTCCCAGCCAAAATACTGGTACAACAAGATATGTTTGGGTGCAGAGTTAATCCACTCTTCGCCACGAATCACATGGCTGATCTCCATCAGGTGATCATCCACTACGTTAGCTAAATGATAGGTGGGCATGCCATCGGCCTTGAGTAGTACCTGTAAATCGATCTGCGCCCAATCAATACTAATCTCACCACGAAGCATATCGTTAAAGGTGCACTGCCCTTCTCTGGGCACCTGCATACGCACAACATGAGCTTCGCCTTGTGCTGCGCGCTTGGCAACCTCATCTGCACTTAGATGCAAACAATGCCCGTCATAGCCCAGCGCTAGCTTTTCCTCCATCTGGGTTCTACGCAGTTCCTCAAGCCGCTCTGAGGAACAGAAGCAGCGAAAAGCATGGCCCGACTCAACCAGCTGCTCCGCATACTTGGTATAAATCGCCGAACGCTCACTCTGACGATAAGGGCCTTTATCACCGCCATTATCTGGACCCTCATCCCAATCGAGGCCCAGCCAGCGCAGAGCATCCAAAATCGATTTTTCTGATTCGCGCGTCGATCGAACCTGATCAGTGTCCTCAATACGTAGTAAAAACTGACCGCCCTGACTCTTGGCGAAGGCCATATTAAACAGGGCAACATAAGCAGTACCCACATGGGGATCGCCGGTGGGCGATGGTGCAATTCGGGTGCGGACAGTCATTAATAGATCCAAAATTTTAGCGTCCGAGCGATGCACTCGGCACTGATTATGAGATATTAGCTGTCTATTATACGGGTTCCTGTGGGGTATCTGTCACTATCTATTGAGACCTCAGCAAAAAAAACTATGGCGGCGGAATTGCCAACTATAGTGAATGAAATATCAAAATTGGTATGCTGGTCATAGCGATAAACCATGGCAAAAATCGCCTGAAAGACCCATAGAATATTGATTATACCAATTTAGAATGATTTAATTGCATTGCATACCAAATAAAGCATAGTTAGATTTTAGGCTATGTTAAAGCAACGCTAGACAGGAAGAGCTCAAGGAGAACCCTATGTCTGAACAAGAAACGTTCTTTGTGGTCGTCAACCCAACACTTGACAAGCATGTCGCCCTAGATCGAGCCATTATTACCGCGCAGCTGATGGCCCAGAGACCAAAGATTTATGTATTTGTTGCCATTGACCACGACAGTGTTGATATGGGACCCGACAACGAAAGTATCTATCGCAATACCGACTGGTTTGATGAACAGATACACAATCCGTTAAAAGCCGCCGGTCTCGACTATCAGATTGAGATTTCATGGAGTAACCACTGGCAGAAAGCTATTATGTACGCGGCCAAAAAGATTGGTGCGACACGTATTCTTATTCGTGCAGGCAAGCCAAAAAGCAGCCGTCGCTTCGCCTTTTCCGAAAATAAATGGAAACTGTTTAAGCGCGCGTTCTGCCCAGTACTACTGGTTCGTGATGGTGCTGCACCGGCGCGTAAAGTGGTATTAGCCGCGGTCAACTTTCAGGCGATTCGCGACCAACAACAACAACTTAATAGCAACATTTTGGCTCGAGGCCAATCACTGGCAGAAAACTATGGCGCGGAGTTTCACGTGGTTAACGCCTATTTGGACTCGATGCTCTATCCCGACCGTGGTCGACTGGCTAAAGAGACCGGCTTAAATTCAAGTAATATCCATGTAGTACAAGGATACACTGATGAGGCCATAGGCAAGGTTGCCAATGACATAGGCGCCGATGTAGTAGTGATTGGTACGCTAGGTCAAACTGGCATGGTCAAGACCCGAAGAGGCAATACCGCCGAACGAGTAATCTCGGCCGTAGAGGTTGATGTCGTCGTCATTAACTCAGAGTATAAAAGCTGAGGTTTAGGTGCCACAGCAAGCAGAGATAACAGTAGGGGAAGAGTGCACACTCTTCCCTTTTTTATTTGGCCTGAGCGGTTACAACCCGCGCGAGCGGGTGCAGGCTAATCAAGCCGCAAAACAACATCAAAAATGCCGCACTACCTATCATAGTGGCTTCTAGGCTCCAGTCTATGGCGAAACCCATAATGGCATCAGCAATAGGCAGCAGCCCCATGGACATCAGCATCAAAATACTCATCACCCGTCCCAATAAAGCTTCGGGGGTAATCCTCTGAAGCCAGGTGGTAAAATGAACATAGAGAAAAGCTTCAAAAATACCGCTGACAAAGAATAACAGCATCGCCCACCAGTAGGGGTCATAGAAGATGATCAAGGCCAGTGTCGAACCCGTAAAAACATAAATTCTAAACATGATTGGCACTAAATTCTCATCCTTGGGCCCCGCTAAAAAGCCACTGCCAATAGCCCCAATAAAGGCACCAAAACCAAAGGCAGCAGTTACTAAGCCGTAAACATAGGCCCCCTCGAAAAAGCGCGCCTTAGCCCATACCGGCAGGCCAACAAAAACCATCGGCATAAAGAAAAAATGAATAACCGCCATGCCCACAAAGCCGAGACGGACCGCGGGAATAGACCAAACCCATACCGCTGCCTCGCGTATTTCACTTAGCAGTGATGCGCCATCCTCAGACTTTTCTTCCGTGTCTAGACCGCGAACCTGAAGAAACAACAAAGTTATAAAGGATAGCCCAAATGTTAGACCATCGACAAAAAACGCTCGAGCCAGACCCTCTCGGTCCTGTTCGTAACTATTAACAGACTGCACTGCACCCGCTGTAGCCTCCGACTGATGGTTGATAGAGTCTATCTCGCCGGCGATAATAAGCCCCGCTATTACCGGCCCTAAAGTCATACCCAGATGGATGGTGGTCTGCACTATGGCATTGCCAGCCTGCAGCTGATCGCGGGACACGATACTCGGAATGATCGAGGTGCTTGCTGGGTAGAAAAAGGCATCAGCGACGCCAAAAGCAAAAGCCATCAGGAATACCGATACTAGATCAACAGTATTCTGATTGATCATATAGGCGACAAACATCACTAAAAAAAAGCGCAGCGCATTAGTCAC
>TARA_B110000503_G_scaffold108035_1_pt1 | contig 62632 bp, 59 predicted proteins | sample TARA_B110000503 | Tara Oceans TARA_B110000503 (sample SAMEA4397472) | marine metagenome | biome: Polar Biome; feature: [SRF] surface water layer (ENVO:00010504); material: water (ENVO:00002006), including particulate matter (ENVO:01000060) such as... | depth 5 m | reverse complement strand
TCTTCAACCTGTTTTAATCTTGGAATAACATATTGAACACTAATCTGAATTAACTTTAATCGTTCAGAAACTGTTAATGTTTTTACATCAATACTATCCATTGCTTCATTTAGAATGGTGGCTAATCTTTCTTTAATTTCATTACTTAATTTATTAGGAGTTCCTTTAGTTCTTCTTCCATACTTTTTACCTGTTGTATTCATACTATTTTAAACTACTTTACGTAAACATCTGCCCGCAAGGGCACTTTATCTAATTAAACTACGACACACCTCATTTAAAAAAGATACTATTCTTTTTATATGAAGAACCCTCCATCAACATCAAGGCAGAAAACCTATTCAATCGGTGTCTATTACTACTGACACAGGAAAAACTGCTACACTTACCCACTTGTGTACTCTATGCGAGTTTACAACGTTGAACCTTATTGGGAATCTAAAAGGTTCTTTGTAGAAAATATCTTGGTTCTCTAACGTCTTAATGGATTCTATGTGCCAAGTTTAGATCCATTTAATTATATAACGTAGTTAAGGGTTTATTTTGTGTTTTGAAACAATATTTATTAACGAAACAAGAAAGTTATTGACGAAATAATTGCAGTTGCCACATAGTTGCCAAGTTTTTATACCTTTAAGTAAGTTGTTGCTAAACATCTAAAAACAAAAAACCCCTCAATTAAGAAGGGTTTTAAGGGTGGTCCCACCAGGACTCGAACCTGGGACCAATTGATTATGAGTCAACTACTCTAACCAACTGAGCTATAGGACCTTTTGTTCGTTAAAATAACGAACGTCAAACTTAAGAATTATTAACTCTATTTTAAAGTATAATTTGGATTAATTATAAGATTATATAATGGTCAATAATTCTATTTTAAAACTACTAATTTGATTAGTAAATAAGTTAATAAATGTTAAAAAAGCAACTATTTAATAAATTTTATGTAAATTCAATATATAACCAAAAAAAATATTATGAATAAAATTATTGATCAAATTTTGGATTTCCCCAATATGGTGAACCAAAAACTTCCAAAGAATTGCTTTAACGAAATGATGGATAACTCTGAAGGGTCAGTTAGTGACTGGACAGGAAAAATATTCAAAGTTGGAGCATTAGTTGTACTTGTAGGATTGCTTATTTCAGTTATTACTGGAGGTATGGATGCTTTAAACGCAGCTGATGGACTAGGGAAATTGTCTGCAGGGCTTTGTACGTTGGTTTTAATTTATGCTGCTTTTCCTATTGCTCAAGTAATCAGATCTGCAGGGGATTCATTAGCTGCATCTAAAAGTGGAATGGTAGATTTCTTTTTTAAAGATGTTATCGTTGCTCACATTAAAGCTTTAGGTCACATTACAGCTTTAGTTGCTTTGTTTGGCGCTTTTTGTGCAACTATCGGATGGGTACTAGGTTCTGATGGGATGTCTATTGGCGTTGATTTAACTGATGGATTTGCTTACTCTTACGCCTTACCAGTGGATGCAATGGCAGCCTTTATGGGAATGCTTGGACTTGAATTTGTTGGAGGATTTATTGCTGACTTCTTTTCGTGGGACGTTACAGGATCTGAAGCATCAGGTTATAACCTTGATGGTGCATTAGCAGTTGGTTGGGAATATGTTCAAGTAGCAATTATTTTAGCGCAACTTTATGTAGCATTAGCTTTTTATAGCTTCTTTTATGGAATTTTAAGTTCTTTATTTAACTGGATAAAAAGTCCTTATTTGCCATTTAAATCAAGCTAAACGATTTAGTTTTATTAATCTAATAAAAAAAGCCCTGTCTAAAATTTTAGACAGGGCTTTTTTTAATCTATTTAATAAGCTTATTCTTCAGAAAGAACGGCAGCTCTTGAATAAATCCAAAAAGCACCTATTTTCCCATCCTCAATATAAACATCAGCCAAATTATATTTAGTTTTTTCTTCACCATCTAAAGTTGTTGTAACAGAAGCTCCTGAAATTACCCACTCACCAATCTGGCCATCAACTTTCATAGTATAAGAAAAGAATGTATCCCATTTAGGATTTTCAGCTTCAAACCATCCACTTAATAGTTCTATATGACTATCAGATCCATCGATAACAGACCCATCTACATCATAAATTTTGAAACCACCAAACTGTTGTGTTGAATCTGCATTCATTTCACGAATAACATCTAAGTCTTTGGCATTATGAGCACTGATATAGTTATCCCACAGCTCTAAATTAGCAGGATTCCCGTCATTAACATTAGACCTGCCATCAGCTGTAGACAAATATCCAGCAGGAGTATTAACTTCAACCTCAATGACTTCAGCTTCTGGAGTTATTGCTCCTACCATTTTTTGAACAGCAGTGTTGTTACAAGAACTTAAAAAACCTAGTGTAAGTAATAATAATAATTTTTTCATAAGAATATTTTTTAAAGGTTATGTTAAATATAGTAAATGAAATTCATTCCATTTTTTTTAAAGTATTTTACATATCTTAGAGATTAAAGGGACACACATTCTAACATTAAAAAATGAAAAGAAGAGAATTTATTTTAAACACTTCAATTATGTCAGCATCAATTATAGCACCGCTTTCTATTAGCGCGTGTAGTTCTTATGAAGGCATTCCAAAAAACATCTTTGGAGTTCAGTTATATTCATTGAGAGATGAGATGACTAAGAATCCAAAAGAAACTTTAACAAAGTTAGCATCTTATGGATACAAGTATATTGAAGGATATGAAGGGAATCTAGGTCTTTTTTGGGGGATGACAAATTTAGAATTTAAACAATTTCTGGACGATTTAGGGCTAACTATGATTTCTAGTCATTGTGGAGACGCAAACAATTTAGAAAGCTTTAAGAAGAAGTCTGCTGAAGCAGGTGAAATTGGGATGAAGTATTTGATATGCCCATGGGCGGATGGAGAGAGGACCGTAGATCAATTTTTAATAAATGCTGAAATTTTTAATAAATGTGGAGAAATATCTCAACAAAACGGAATGAAATTTGCCTATCATAATCATGATTATTCTTTTAAAAAAATTGAAGGAGAATACCTTCAAGATGTCTTAATGAACAACACAGACAAAAGTTTAGTTGATTTTGAAATGGACATATACTGGGTTGTCGCTGCAGGGGAGGATCCAATAGAATGGTTTAATAGACATCCTGACAGATTTAAATACTGTCATGTTAAAGATTATTTAAGTCTTCCTGACAATAAGTTTGAATCTTGTACGCTTGGAAAGGGGTCTATTGACTTCCCTACTATCTTAGCCCATGGCAAAACAAAAGGTCTTAAAACCCATATAGTTGAGCAGGAGCAATACAGATATACAAGCCAGCTGGAATCAGCTAAAGATAATTTCAATTACATGAAATCTCTAAAAGCATAGCTTAACTCAATCAAAAATTAGATTTAATAAACTTTATACTAGAAAGAGTAACCTGTTTCAACTCTTTTGGCAAATAATTAAATGGCCAAGGATGTTTCGCAGAAAAAGTATGATTCCCCTCCTCAAGTATTAAAAGTTTATTTAATTTATTCCAAGACATCAAATTCTCTGCCTCAAAAGGAAGGACTGATTGGTCTTTGTCTCCGTGAATGATTAAGTATGGAATTTTTAATTTTTCCACAGCAGACCTAATGTTTAATCTTTTCTCGTTCTTTCTAAAATCTTCATAAAACTGAAAAAAATGAGGCATGGATTGTTCGGTACGCTGATTTTTAACATACGTTACTCCTTTATCTTTCCAAGCTTTAAAACCTGGGGTATTTTCTTTTAAGAACCTAGCTTTAAAATCACTGACTCCTGCCCAAGTAATTACACCCTTAACTAATAAATTTTCTGAAGCTTTTATCAAAATAGACCCCCCCCCTCTACTATGTCCAATTAAAATAATAGCATTTAAATCAATGTTTTTAGAATAAGGGTTAGAGGTTTTAAAAAAATTTAAAACCCTATCTATGTCGTCTAATTCGTGAGTGTAATTATTATTTCCAAAAGCCTTTAAATCTGGAAAGTCAATAGGATTGTTTAGGGTTCCTCCATTATGTGAAAAGTTAAATTTTACAAAAACGAAATTATGTTTAGCGAATTCTTTTCCAACAAGGTCCCAGGGGCCCCAGTCTTTAAAGCCTTTGTATCCATGAGAAAAAACAACTAGAGGCTTTCTAATAGAATTATTAAGATGAAAAACATCATAAACAATGGATTTTTTGTTTTTTTCTTCAAGAATTAAATTTTTTTCAACATTCATTTTAAACCAGTTATATTTATTTTTGTCTTACTATTAAAAATACTCCTTACATTTATAATATCATAAATTTATTAAAATGAAAAAACATCTTTCTATTATCCTTTTCTTTATCACTATTAATGCTTTTGGTCAATTGGAAACAGTTGATAGTATAATTAAAGAAGCCACCGAAAACTCACAATTAGAGCATTTAGCTCATGAACTATTAGATGTAATAGGCCCTAGACTTGTAGGGACTCCACAAATGAAAACAGCTCACGATTGGGCTATTAAAAAATATGAATCTTGGGGAATTCCCTCCAGACTTCATCAGTGGGGAGAGTGGAGAGGCTGGGAAAGAGTATCGACTCAAGTGGACATGATTCATCCTAGAAATAGAAGTTTAACAGGAATGCAATTAGCCTGGAGCCCTTCGACTAAAAAAAATGGAGTAACAGCAGAGTTAGAAGTTATGCCTATGGTTTCAAACAAAGCTGCGTTTGACAAATGGCTTAAAGGCGTTAAAGGAAAATTTGTAATGAAAGATATGAAGCAACCTACTGGAAGACCAGATTATAATTGGGAAGAATTTGCTACTGCTGAATCTTTTGAAAAAATGAAAGAAGAAAGAAATAACCAAACAAGTGAATGGAGAGAAAACCTTAGAAAAACAGGCTATGGTCGAGGTATTGATCAGGCTATTGAAGAGGCGGGTGCTGTTGGAATCATTTCCTCTAATTGGTCAAGAGGATTTGGAGTAAATAAAATTTTTAGCGCAAGAACTAAAAAAATTCCAACAATTGATTTAGAATTAGAAGATTATACGATGCTTTACAGAATGGTTGAGTATGGTGACAATCCTAAAATTAAAGTAATATCAAAGTCTAAGGAACATGGAGTTGTACAAACTTTTAATACGATTGCCGAGATAAAGGGAGTTGAAAAGCCAGATGAATATGTTATATTATCTGCTCATTTTGATTCGTGGGATGGAGGGACAGGTGCAACTGACAATGGAACAGGTTCGTTAGTTATGATGGAGACAATGAGAGTTTTAAAGAAAATGTATCCTAACCCTAAAAGAACAATTTTAGTAGGACATTGGGGAAGTGAAGAGCAAGGATTGAATGGGTCTAGAGCTTTTGTAGAAGATTTTCCTAAAATTGTTGAAAACACTCAAGCTGTATTTAATCAAGATAACGGAACAGGTCGTGTAGTAAGTATTAACGGTGCAGGTTTTTTACACTCATATGAATACATATCCAGATGGTTAAATTCTGTTCCTAAAGATGTAACAAAACACATTGAAACTTCATTCCCGGGAAGTCCAAGTGGGGGAGGTTCTGATAATGCTTCTTTTGTAGCTGCAGGTGTCCCAGCGTTTAATTTAAGTTCTTTAAACTGGTCTTATTGGGATTATACTTGGCATACAAATAGAGATACTTACGATAAAATTATTTTTGATGATGTAAGAAACAATGTTATTCTTACGGCTGTTTTAGCTTATATGGCTAGTGAAGATGACAGTAAAACATCAAGAGAAAGGATAATTATGCCTATCAATTCTAGATCTGGAAAGCAAGGAACTTGGCCTACTCAAAGAAGTCCACAAAGAAAAGGAGGGCTTTAAAAATCTTGAACCTGCTTTTTTAAAGTGTTGATTTGTTTTTGATGATGTTTAAAATGAAATTCAAAAAAAGCGAGAGTTAGGTTTATATTAATTCTTCCAATTAAAGGATGTCTAAACACGGCTTTATTGTTTAATTTCTTTTCTTTTAATTCTGTGATGAGTGAATCAAAAGACCGTCTAGATGTCGCCCACTTATTATTTAATTCTTTTAAATTAATTTCTTTTGGGAATAATTGAGTTGCCATAGGAGCCTTAGCCTTAAGCCCTAGTTGAAGGAATAATTTTACTAAAAACAACCTTAAATAAGTAGAGCATTTTATTTTTAAAATTGTTTCAGGAAATTTAGTTTTTGTTCGAATGTATTTTTCTGAAGATTCTTCAACTAGCCAAGTGTGATATAGAATTTCCTTAATTGACCATCCTTTTTTAGAATAATTTAACTGAGCTTGATTTAAGCTAGATAAATCATCAAAAAGAGTTAAACGGTGCCTTTCTAAGTCTTGTAAAATAGAATTATTCATTTACAAGGATTTAGAAAAGTTTAATAATACTTCAGGATATATTTTATGACCCCCTTCATATTGAGTTACAGAATAATCTATACCATATTTTTTAATTAATTCTATAAACCTGGCCTTATAGTCTTCTGGGATTAAATAGTCTTGTTTCCCCATAATTAAATGAGTGTTAATGTTAGACCATTTTTCTTTATTTTCAGATGTAAGTGTATCTTCTGGAATGTCTCCAGCCCATAGAATTAAATTGCTGACTTTCATTGGTGATGAAAAAACCCATCTACAGGCTGTCGCTCCTCCCTGTGAGAACCCTAATATGTTTAAAGAAAAATTGTCATGACCAATTTTATTAAAAATGATATTAGCTAAAGAGTTTAAATAATCGTTGTTTTCTTTAATATCAGTTATTCTCTCTTCTTTTGTCATCCAGCTAGCTCCAACCCGATTGTAAGAGCTATCAATATAAAACCTATTTAAAGCCTCAGGAGCCACAACTAAAGTTTCCCCATCATCTAAGGTTTTAAATTTTTTAATAAAGAACTCACTTAACATCGCATACCCATGTAAAACTATCCAAACTTTCTTTATTACAGGAGAAGCATCTCCTATTTGATAATATCTGGCTTTTTTTGAAACAGTAAAAGAATGTTTGCTCATAGGTCAATTTTATTTTGTAAAACTACTATAATATTTAAAAATCAATAGAAATAATTAAATTTGCTTATAAAGCATATTTTAAAAACATGATTTCAATTGAAGATATCGAGCTAGCTCAAGCTAAATGGGGTGAAAATTTAATTAAAATAGGATCCCTTAAAACGAACAGAAATGCCAGTGAAAAAGCAACTGAATCAATGCTTAATGAGCTGTATGCTTTCGATTTAGGAAAAGTTTTATTCAAACCAACAAAAGCGGCAGAAATTCAATTTAGATTAAATCTTGAAGCTGCTAAATCTTATTTTATCGGAGGAGATAATAGCTTTAAGGAAGACATTGGATTTGCTTTGCAGCCTTGGGTTCAAGTAAAGTTTAAGAATTCCTCTGTTATTTTAAATAATGAGAATGCCCTTGCAATGGGGAATTACTTTTTTACGGACCCTAACGGGCTTCAGGTAAAGGTAGAATATACTTTTTCATATATCCGACAATTGAAAGGCCCCCTTAAAATTAACCTGCACCACTCATCTTTCCCATATAATAATAAAGCTTAATTATCTATTAGAATTAAGTTCTGAGCCATTAGCTTACGTAAAAATTTTCAGTAATAAACTAGACTAATCCTTAGTTTTTCGAATTGTTTGATACCACTGTTCTAGTTTGCCGTCTTTAAAGTAATACCACTCGTTATAAACTTTTTTAACCACTCCATCCTGAGAGTTATCAGCCTTTGCGGTAAACCCAGCATTCACCCATTCGCCGTAATTATCAGAAGCTAATCTCAGAGAAATAGCATATTCAGAAGTCCAACTAAAAGTGATTCCTAATGCTTGTTCGGCCGCGGCTTCATCTTTAATCAAAGCAATAAATTCTTCTGCGCCATTAGCGATTCTTCCATCATGAAATTCAAAAGAAGCGTCTGAGAACACCATATCCTCTAAAGAAGCATAATCTTGATTAGCCCAGGCTAAATAAAATCCTTAAATAAATCTACTGTTTTATCGGAACCTATTTGAAATTTATCGGAAGATAAATTAACAAAGCCACTGCTAGGTTCAGAGTTTGTTGTGCAAGCGCTAATAATAAGAATTAAACACCCTAAGAAATAATTTTTCATGTATAGATATTTAAATTTTTATAAAGATTTTACGTTTATACATTTCTTTTATTATTATATAAATAAACAATGTATAAAAAAGAGCCCAAGAAAATGAAAATAACTGAGGATCAATTCCCGTCCATATTCCAAAATCCATCCAACTTTGCTGAATTCCTTTTCCACCTATAATGGGTAAATGAAAAAGCCTCCCCAGCATTGAATGAAGCACGTAGGCAAAGATGGCGTTGGAACCAAATACAATTCCAAAATGAAAAGGCTTTGTTTTCTTTTTTAAATCTATTATCCAAATACAACAAGCTAAGAATAGCATCGCAAGGCCAGAGCTAAATAAAACATATGAGCTTGTCCATATGTGCTTGTTCATAGAAAAACTAAAGTCCCATAACATTCCTAAACAAATTGTGCTAAATCCAGCTACAAAAATTAATATGATTTTATCTTTCAAATCTTTTGATTTATTCAAAATTACATGACCACAGAACATCCCCGTTATTCCGGTAGCTATTGCAGGAATAGTGCTAAAGAAACCTTCAGGATCCCATGTTTTTTGATACATTCTTCCAGGAGTTATAAACTGGTCTAACCATGCAGCAAAATTATTTCCAGGGTCTAGTGTGCCAGCCAATGAATCTCCAAAAGGAACTTTAGTCATAAAAAACCAATAGAGAATAAGTAAAATAACCCCAATCCAAATCTGAACTAAAAATGAGGAATTAAGATAAATTACGGAACAAAAGAGATAGACTAATGCGATTCTTTGAAGCACTCCGGCTACTCTAAGATTTTCGAAATCAAAATTTGGAAATAAAGCTAAAAACAACCCTATTGAAAAAATAATTATGGTTCTTTTTATAATTTTAAAATAAATAGAAGATTTGGAGTTTTTAGCCTTTGAAAGCGCAAGAACAATTGAGACGCCTACAATAAATAAGAAAAAAGGAAAAACAAGATCAGTTGGGGTTACACCATGCCAAGTAGCGTGTCTTAATGGAGGATAAACATGAGCCCAGCTACCAGGGTCATTCACCACAATCATAGAAGCTATTGTTAATCCTCTAAAAAAATCTAATGAAATTAATCTTGAATTCATCTATTCAAGTTACAAATTATTTATAATCCCAATCCTTTGATGTCTTCAGCTTCAGAAGGAAAATTGTTAACAGGCTTTATAGCTTCACAATCAATAGGAATATTTAAAATTTCAGGAGGAAGAAAATCTTCTTTTGAAATTCCAAGCTCTTCATTTTCATAACATTTTTTCATAAACATTCCCCATATAGGAAGAGCCATAGTCGCTCCTTGTCCGTAAGCAATTGTTTCAAAGTGAGTAGCTCTGTCTTCAGCACCAACCCAAACTCCCGTTACTAAGTTAGGAACCATTCCCATGAACCATCCGTCACTTTGATTTTGTGTTGTTCCTGTTTTTCCTGCAATGGCATTATCAAAAGCATAAGGGTAACCCGTTACCACGTCTCTATAAACAGGGTTTCTTTCACTTTCTGGAATATTATGACGTAATCTAGCTCCAGATCCAAACTTGGTAACACCTTCTAAAAGGTTAACTGTGACATAGGCGGATTCTTCGCTAATAACATCTTTGGTTTGAGGTGAGGATTGATAAAGGAGTATTCCGTTTTTATCTTCAATTCTTGAAATCATAGTAGGTTTCACATAAATCCCTTTATTAGCAAAAGCGCCATAAGCACCCACCATTTCATACACGCTTAAATCTGGTGTTCCTAGCGCTATAGCGGGAACATTGGGAATGAAGGACTCGATTCCTAAATTACGAGCTAAATCGGCAACAGGTTTAGGCCCAACTTTATCCATTAACTGAGCGCTAATGGTGTTTTTGGAATTAGCCAATGCATTTTTTAAGGTTCTCATTCCTCCATATTTATCGCTTGAATTAGTAGGACACCAAGGCTCGGGATTGCCATATTTATTAGGCTCAATACAATAAAGGGCATCTGGAAGAGAATCACAGGGCGATAGTTTTAACTGATCAATTGCTGTGGCATATAAAAAAGGTTTAAATGTGGATCCAATTTGTCTTTTTCCTTGTTTAACATGATCGTATTGAAAATGTTTGTAATTAATTCCTCCTACCCACGCTTTTACATGGCCACTTTGAGGCTCCATAGACATCATTCCTACTTGCATAAAATGCTTGTAATAACGAATAGAATCAATAGGTTTCATTATCGTATCAATATCTCCTTTCCATGAAAAAATAGTCATGGGTACTTCAACCTGAAATGAATCAAACATTTCTTGTTCAGATTTCCCTAAAATTTTCATTTTTCTCCACCTCTCAGACCTTTGCATGGCTCTTTTGAAAATCATTTCTTCTTCTTCTTCTTCTATTTCTAAAAAAGGCGCTGTTGGGTTTAGTTTTTTTGTGTTTTGTTTAAAAAATTCTTCTTGAAGATTGGTCATGTGAAGCTTGACGGATTCTTCTGCATATTGCTGCATCTGATAATTTATAGTAGTATAAATTTTTAGACCATCTAAATAAATATTATAATTAGATCCATCACTTTTTGTGTTGTTCTTGGTCCAATTTTTCATAAAATTTTGAAGATAAGCCCTGAAATAAGTCGCTAAACCTTCTCTGTGGGATTGAGGAGTATAATTAATTTCAAGAGCAAGTTGCTTTAAAGAGTCCAGTTGTTTGTCATTAAGGTGGTTGCTTTTTCTCATTTGACTAAACACGATATTTCGCCTTGACTTAACCAGCTCAGGTCTTCGAATCGGATTGTAATAGGATGAGTTTTTTAGCATTCCAACAAGAACCGCTGATTCTTCTATGCTTAAATCATTAATTTGTTTGCCAAAGAAAATACTTGAGGCTGATTTTATTCCATCACCATTATATCCAAAGTCATAAATATTAAGATACATTGTTATGATTTCCTCTTTAGTATATTGTTTCTCTAGTCTAACGGCAAGAACCCATTCTTTTGCTTTTTGAGTGAGTGCTTCAAAAATATTTTTTGAACGAACCCCCACAAATAGTTGTCTGGCTAATTGTTGGGAAATTGTACTAGCCCCTCCTCTTTTGTTGAGATAAACAATTGCTCTAACGGTAGCTTTAAAATCAATTCCTGAGTGTCCATAAAACCTTTCGTCTTCAGTTGAAATCAAGGCATCGACTAAATGCTTTGGAAGGTCAGTAAACTCAACTGGAGTTCTATTTTCTCCAAAATGAAATTTTCCTAAAATCTTATTATCCGAAGAAATGATCTCAGTTGCTAAATTGGTATTAGGATTTTCAAGCTGCCTAAAGTCAGGCATTTCCCCTAAGGCACCAACTGAAGCAGAGTAAAAAATACCAGAAACAGATAGAATTCCTAAAATAAAAATCATCCAAAAGCCGTAATAATACAGCTTGTATTTTTTTGGAATTTCTTTGTTTTTATTTTTTTTCATTAGTATCGTCTTCAATTAATAGCCCTAAACCTACAATCCCTTCCAAATTAGCAATTGGCATAATACGATCATTAAGCCTCATTGAAGTTCTTACCTTTAATGAATAGAGACTGTCTTTTTCTAAGATAATATTTTCTTTATAAGAAAGTTTGTGCTCTACTAAAGTTAGTTTTTTATCTCCAAGCCATTGTCCGTTAGGCTTACTTAATAAAAACTCTAAAGTATCAGCTTGTATTAAAGATCGATTAGAACTTAATTCGGTTATTAAAAAAATATTAGCGTAATTATAATCGTTATTATGTCTTAAAATTAAAGACATATTTTTAGAGCTTAATCCTGCTTTAAAGTTAAACTCAACAGTTTGTGTATTTTTCCAGCCCTCAGGAAATTCGAAAAATTCTAAGAAATAAGGAGAAGAGCATGATCCAATACAGAAAATAAATAAAAGAAAAAAAAGACTGTTTTTAATTTTCATAACGTGCTTAATTATGCTTTCTTCCAAACTTTCTTTTTCTTGTTTTTGAATCGGGTATTTTTGTTGTCAAAACGAGTTAAGCTATCCTGCCCTACAACATTTTCAAAACTAACATCATTAGAGTTGTCTTCGTAAGTGGCGTATTCTTCTAAGCTTTCTATTTTTTCTCCTTTAGCGTTAATTTTTAAAATTTCTTTTGCTTTCTCAACACTTAACTGGTGCCAAGTAACGCTATCATTTTTATAAACAAACCATAAAAGGCCTTTAAATATGTCAATTTTTTGACAAAAAGCAATTCCTTTTTCGGTTAAAATTTTAGAATCGGATTTAGGAAAATCTTTTAAAGCTTCTTGATAAAAATCAAGCTCATAGTTTAAACAGCATTTTAGTTTTCCACATTGACCTGCTAGTTTTTGAGGGTTTAAAGAAAGCTGCTGATATCTTGCTGCTGATGTAGTGACAGATCTAAAGTCAGTAAGCCAAGTGGAGCAACATAACTCTCGTCCGCAAGATCCAATTCCTCCAAGCCTTGAAGCCTCTTCTCTAAGGCCAATTTGTTTCATCTCAATTCGAGTGTTGAATTGTCTGGCCATATCACGAATTAACTGCCTGAAATCAACCCTGCCTGGAGCAGTATAATAAAAAGTAACCTTGCTGTCGTCTCCTTGGAATTCAACATCGGAAATTTTCATTTTTAAATTTAAAGAAATAGCCAATTGCCTAGATTTCTTTTTCACATCTTCTTCTCTTTCTCTGGCGCGCGTCCAGATATCAATATCTTTTTGAGAAGCTTTTCTTATTATTTCAAGAAACTTAGTTGACTTAGGATTAATTCTTTTCTTTTTTAATTGTAGAGCAATAAGTCCGCCCTTTAATGTGGCATAGCCAACATCATAACCTTTTTCAGCTTTTACAACAAGCAAATCACCAATAGAAATTGTTAAATCAGAAGAATTATTATAGTATTCTTTTCTTCCGTTTTTGAATCGCACTTCAATTATTTTTGAATGTTCTTTATCACCAACAGGCTCCATATTGGAAAGCCAATCAAACACAGTTAGCTTATTACATCCGTCTGTTCCACAAGTTCCGTTGTTTTTACATCCGCCAGGAACTCCGCTTGAATTAGTGCTACAACTTGAACAGCCCATAGATGATTATTGTGATTTATTAGACTTTAAAGTTAGGTAATTTAAGCTGCTAACTCAAAACTATTATAAAGATGTTTTTTTAAACTTTAGAACCTCTGATCTTCCTTTTTTAAATATTTTGTTGCTATTACCTTTTCCTTTTCTTAATTTTTTCTGTTCTTCAAAAGGCAAGGAGTTGATTTTTTGACATTCAAAAGAGCAGCAGGTATCGTACTTTTTAGAGCAACTTTCACATTGAATAAACAACAGGTGGCAAGCTTCGTTGGCGCAATTTACATGCTCATCACTTTTTGATCCACACTGATGGCAATTAGACACAACATTGCCTGTTATAACTTCGCTTCTTCTTTGGTCAAACACGAAGTTTTTTCCTAAAAATTTATTTTCGATTCCCTGATCTTTAACTTGACGGGTATACTCAATAATGCCGCCTTCGAGTTGGTAAACATTATCATAACCTTTGTGTTTTAAAAAAGCACTTGCTTTTTCACAGCGAATACCTCCAGTACAATACATCACAATATTTTTAGATTTTTTATGCTTCTCAAAAGCTTTTTCAATTATAGGCAGCGATTCTCTAAAACTATCAACATCAGGTAAGACAGCCCCTTTAAAATGACCAATTTCACTTTCGTAATGATTTCTCATATCGACAAGAAGAGTCTCAGGACTTTCTATAATAGCATTAAAATCCTTAGCATTTAGATGCTCTCCAGTATTATTTAAGTCAATGTTAATCGAATCTAATCCATCAGCAACAATATTTTTTCTTAGTTTAATTTTTAATTTTAAAAACGAAAAATCATTTTGCTCTATAGCGATGTTTAATCTGGCTTCTTTTAAAAAAGAAATTTCATCAAGACTTTGTTTAAATTTTTTAAAATTTTCTGAAGGAACAGAAAGTTGTGCGTTAATTCCTTCTTTAGCAATATAAATTCTGCCTAGTACGCCTAGCTCATCCCAATTAATATATAGGTGATCTCTAAATAATTGGCAGTTTTTTATTAAGTGGTATTTGTAAAATGACAGTGTCAGGCGTTTACTTCCGGCCTCTTCTATTAAAGAGGCTCTTTGTTTGGCACTAAGTTTATTGTATAATTCCATTATTACAACTAAATATGATAAAGAATGCTAAAATAATATTTTAATAATTCTTATAAAAATCGACCTTATGACGCTATGAGATAATTTAAATAAATTGTACTTTAGCTATCAACCTAATTTCATTATTTCATGAGCAAAGATAAAGAATCAAAGCAAAAAGCACTTCAGCTAACGCTTGATAAACTGGATAAAACTTACGGCAAAGGAACAGTTATGAAAATGGGCGATTCGCCAATTCAAGAAATTGAATCTATTTCTAGCGGATCATTAACTTTAGACTACGCTTTGGGTGTAGGTGGATATCCGAAAGGAAGGGTAATAGAAATTTATGGACCTGAATCATCTGGGAAAACAACTTTAACACTTCATGCAATAGCTGAGGCTCAAAAAGCAGGTGGAATAGCAGCTTTTATCGATGCAGAGCATGCTTTTGACAGATTTTACGCTCAAAATCTTGGTATTAATATTGATGAACTAATTATTTCTCAGCCTGATAACGGTGAGCAAGCTCTTGAAATCACAGATAACTTAATTAGATCAGGTGCCATTGATATAATCGTTATTGATTCTGTAGCGGCATTGACTCCGAAAAGTGAAATTGAAGGTGAAATGGGAGATTCTAAAATGGGACTTCATGCAAGATTAATGTCTCAAGCATTAAGAAAATTAACCTCTAACATAAGTAAAACTAACTGTACAGTAATTTTTATTAATCAGCTTAGAGAGAAAATTGGAGTTATGTTTGGAAATCCTGAAACTACAACAGGTGGAAACGCATTAAAATTTTATGCTTCAGTTAGACTTGATATTAGAAGATCAACTCAAATTAAAGACACTAATGGAAATGTTTTAGGCAATAGAACTAGAGTTAAGGTCGTGAAAAATAAGGTTGCTCCCCCCTTTAAATTAAGTGAGTTTGATATTATTTATGGAAAAGGAATTTCTAAGTTGGGAGAAATCATTGATTTAGGGGTTGAGCACGGAATTATAGATAAAAGCGGATCTTGGTTTAGTTATGGTGAAACAAAACTTGGTCAAGGAAGAGATTCAGTGAAGGCGATTCTTATTGATAATCCAGAGCTGTGTGATGAGTTAGAAGTAAAAATTGTCGAAGCACTTAAATCTTAGTCATCTAAGTCATTCCAAAGCAAATCATAAACTTGTTTTTTTAAAAACTCTCTATCTTTTTCGCCTAATCCATTTGTGCTTATGTGGTTGTGAACACGAACTCTTAAAAATCCCGGCCCTCCTACAAAATGATTATAAGAAAAATGGTAAGGATATCTTTTTTCACAATCTAGAAAAGACATGGGAACTATTGGCATTTGAAAATCTGTAGAAAATCTAAACACACCATTTTTAAATGGAGCTAATTTAATTTCTGGACCAAATACAGCACCTTCTGGAAATATGCAAATTCCTAAGCCTTGATCTAATCTTCTTTTAGCATGTTTGTAGACATTTTTTCTACTTTCAATACTATCTCTATCAACCATGATTGCGACTCTTTTGTAGAAGTATCCGAAAATAGGGAGTCTGACGAGCTCTTTTTTCCCTACAAAAACAAAAGGAATTTTACTCACTCTTAGCATTAACATTACGTCAATCATACTTTTATGATTAGCCGCCAGCATATAGTTATTGCCTTTAATAAAAGGCTCCTTGTATTCTATTTTGGGAATTAAGCCCATCCCATACAAAATAAGGTTAGCCCAAATATTTCTAGCAACCCAAAAAAATTGAGGATAATAGGATTCTTTATACGATAACACAAAAAAAATTGGTAAAAGAATTAATAATCCAGACCCAGCTAAAATGTAAAACCAGACATTATATAGTCCGCACAAAATGATTTTTATAATTCTTAGCATTAATGTAAAAGTAATTAAATGAGCGATATGTTTTTTAAATCTATTACTTTTGTTAACAACAACACTTATATGTCAAGAATTTTAACAGGTGTTCAAAGTACAGGAACTCCACATTTAGGAAACATTTTAGGAGCTATTATTCCAGCAATAGAGATGTCTAATGATTCAAAAAATGAATCCTTTTTGTTTATTGCAGACATGCACTCTTTAACGCAAATAAAGAACAAAGAAATTTTAAAAAACAACACTTATGCTACGGCAGCAGCCTGGTTGTCGTTTGGGCTAGATATTAATAAAACTATTTTTTACCGTCAAAGTGATGTTCCTATAGCAACTGAACTAGCCTGGATTTTATCTTGTCATTTTCCATACCAAAGGTTAACACTAGCTCATTCATTCAAAGATAAATCAGACAGATTAGACGATGTTAATGCGGGAATTTTTACATACCCAATGCTCATGGCTGCGGATATTTTACTTTATGACGCGGAGTATGTCCCAGTAGGAAAAGATCAACAACAGCATCTTGAAATGACTCGAGATGTAGCTTCAAGATTTAACAATTCTTATGGAGAAACATTTGTATTGCCTAGCGCCAAGGTTAACGAAAGTACTCAGCTAATTACGGGAACTAACGGAGAAAAAATGAGTAAGTCCAAAGGAAATGTCATTGATATTTTTCTTTCTGAAAAACAGCTTAAAAAACAAATCATGTCTATTGCAACAGATAGTACGTCAATAGAAGATCCAAAAGATTTTAAAAACTGTAATGTGTTTAAACTGTATGAACTAATTGCGGATAAAGATTCTGTTAATTCTCTAAAAGAAAATTACAAAAAAGGAGGGTATGGATATGGTCATTCAAAAAAAGAATTACTGGGTTATATTTTAACTAAATTTTCTTCAGAAAGAGAAAAATTCAATTACTACATGTCTAATCTTAACGAAATAGATGACGCTCTAAATATTGGAGCTATTAAAGCCCGAGAAGTTGCAAAAGGAGTTTTAAATAGAGTTCGAGAAAAACTAGGATATAATTAGGTCTTAATTATTTTAGAATTTATATCAAAAAAAATGTATTTTTGAGTAATGCATTTATCTAATCATATTAGCAAGTTATTATTTCAACACGATTGTGTAACTGTTCCAGGTTTTGGGAGCTTTATAGGAAATTATAAATCTGCTGAATATGATTTTAAAGAAGAAAAATTTCACCCTCCTTTTAAACAAATATCTTTTAACGCTCAAATTAAAGACAATGACGGTCTTTTAGCTAAGCGAATTTCGTCAGAATTAAACTTGAGTTATGATGATGCTTTAAAAAAAATTCATCAGGAAGTTATTAGCTGGAGTCAAAAGCTGCAACATCAAACTGTTCTATTAAAAAGTATAGGAGAACTGTACTTGAATTCTGAAAAAAGTATTGTATTTGTACCGATAAAAACAGTCAATCATTTGAAAGATTCTTTTGGATTAACTCCAATTTACATTTCTCAACTGACTCAGAAAGTTGCAGATTCAGATAAAGTAAAGCACATTCCTGCTTATTTGAAGCCAGTTAATCAATCAAACTTTTTCAAGACAGCCGCTATATGGACCTGCTTAATTTTTGGGCTAGGATTATTATCATATTATAATATCAATAATAATTTTCTTGAACAAAAAATGGTTCAGCAACAAGAAGCTAGAAATCAGTCTAAGCAAGCGGTGCAAAAAGCAATTTTTGACTTAGGTTCTTTACCCTCTTTAACTCTTAATGTGAAAAGAGAAGTAAAACAATATTATATTATAGCTGGCGCTTTTAGAGTTTCAAATAATGCTGAAAACTTAGTTTTAAAACTTAAGAAAAAAGGCTATGATTCAAAAATACTTCCACTCAATGAAAAAGGATTAAGTCCAGTTGCTTTTTCAGGGTATTCCAATAGAACTGAAGCAGTTATTAACTTGAGGCTTGTTCAGAAAAAAGAAAATAAAGATGCGTGGCTATTTAAAACCAATTAGTCTAAAAGTATAAGATGCAATCTAAAACTTCGGAAAATTCTAAAACTGTTACCACAGATATAGTTCTACCAGGTAATGGAAATTCTATAAATAATCTTTTTGGGGGAGAGCTTTTGGCTAGAATGGACAAAGTGGCTTCAATTGCAGCTAAAAGACATGCAGAACAAATTGTAGTAACCTCTTCAATTAACAATGTTATTTTTTCTAAACCAATACCTGTTGGAAGCGTATTGACTCTAGAAGCTAAAGTGTCTAGAGCTTTTAACACTTCTATGGAAGTTTTTATAGATGTCTGGATAGAATCATTGGAAAATAAAGTATTAACAAAAGTGAATGAAGCAATTTTCACATTTGTTGCAATTGATTTAAAAGGGAAGCCAGTTAAAATTCCACCTATTCACCCAGAATCTGCATTAGAAAAAAAGAGGTTCAATGGAGCATTAAGAAGAAGACAATTGAGCTTAGTCTTGGCAAATAAGCTTTCTCCAAAAGATGCAACAGAACTAAAAGCTTTATTTGAATAAATAATGATATCCTTAATTTCAAAGAATCGCTTGATAATAACTTTAAGTGTTTTTTTGTTAATTTTTTTAAGCTGTCAAACTCCAAATAAAAACACTGAAGTCAGAAATAAAGAGGTTATTGTAAAAATCCTAGGAACAATCCAAGATGGTGGAATGCCTCATTTAGGTTGTTCTAAAAAATGTTGCAAAAACTATTACAATCAAGGGTTTTCTAACAAGAGAGTAGTTAGCTTAGGAATATCTAACATAAAATATAAAAAACACTATTTAATTGAGGCTAGTCCAGATATAAACCATCAATTAAAAGCCTTGTTGCAAGATAAGAACCCTTCTAAATCTTTAAATGGAATTTTCATTACTCATGCTCATATGGGGCATTATTCTGGACTTTTAAATTTAGGAAGAGAATCTTTAAGCAGTTCGTTGGTGCCTTTATTCGTTATGCCTAAAATGCAGGGATTTATTAGCTCAAATGGCCCTTGGGATCAATTGGTTAAATTGAAGAATGTGGATCTAAAAAGCATCACTAATAATAAGCCAAAAGTTTTAGAAGATAATTTAAGTATAGTTCCTTTTTTAGTCCCACATAGAGACGAGTATTCAGAGACTGTAGGTTATAAAATAATTGGGCCTAGCAAAACAGCTCTTTTTATTCCTGATATAGATAAGTGGGAAAAGTGGGAAACTTCAATAGTTGAATTAATAAAAGAGGTAGATTATGCATTTTTAGATGGCACTTTTTATGATGCAAAAGAAATTAATAATAGGGACATATCAGAAATTCCTCACCCTTTTATTATTGAAAGTATAGCGCTTTTTAAGGATCTCAGTATATTTGACAAAAACAAAGTGTACTTTATCCACCTTAATCACACTAATCCAGTGATTAACAAGTCTTCAGGTCCTTTTAAAAATGTAATTTCTAAAGGTTTTAATGTGGCTGATATTAATATGGAATTTAGCCTTTAATTTAAATAGAGCAACTCATATCTTCTCCACAACATAAAGGCGATTTTATTTTGCCTTCACAACTAGGGCATTTTGAAACCTGAACTTTAGTTCCGTCGTCAAGAATAATATGACTGTTTTCTAAAGGAATTCCACATTTTCCACAAGAAGCGTTAACTGACATCCCGCATTTATCACACTTATAAGTTTCCATAGAGTTTTATTAAGTTAATAGACTAAAGTTAAATCTTTTTACTGTTCAACACAATATTGATCGCCAATTTTTTTGACAAATAATCCATTTCAGAAACGGTCACATCACTATATACTCTACCACCACCATCGCTATCATTTGAATTATTGTCTTCATGCATTATTAATGCGAAAAAATACTGGTCATTTTTTTCATATTTACGGTCAATTTCTCCACAATTGTCGATAGAACCATTGCAGTTAAAAAAAACAGAGAGATTAAAAATAAAGAGACTAGTTGTTTCATTTTGTTATTTTAAGACTATAAAACTAACGAAATATAATAAAAAACATTATTATTAGAATGTTTTTATATAGCCTTAAAGTCCTAAAATTTGGTTAATGTGATTTGAATCAGTATCTCCTCCAGCAAAATCATCAAATGCTTTTTTGGACACCTCAATAATATGATCTTTGATGAATTTTGAACCTTCTTTTGCCCCTTGCTCGGGGGATTTAATACAGCACTCCCACTCAAGAACAGCCCAGCCATCAAAACCATATTGACTTAGTTTCGAAAAGATACTTTTAAAATCAATCTGACCATCCCCAAGTGATCGAAATCTTCCAGGTCGATCTATCCAATCTTGATAACCTCCGTAAACGCCTGATTTTCCAGAAGGATTGAATTCTGCATCTTTTACGTGAAACATTTTTATATATTCATGGTAATAGTCAATGAACTTTAAATAATCCATTTGTTGTAAAACAAAATGACTTGGGTCATAAAGTATTTTTGCACTCGAATGATTGTTCGTCGCCTTCAAAAACCTTTCAAAAGTTACTCCGTCATGTAAATCTTCGCCAGGATGAATTTCGTAACATATATCAACGCCATTATTTTCACAATGATTAAGAATAGGCGTCCACCTATTTGCTAGCTCTTTAAAGCCTGCTTCTACTAAACCCTTTGGTCTTTGTGGCCATGGATACATTGTATGAAATAGAAGTGATCCTGAGAATGAAGCCATAACGTTAATTCCTAAATTTTTACTAGCTGACGCAGCGGATTTAATCTGCTTTACAGCCCATCCCGTCCGTCCCTTCACATTGTTTTGCAACTCTTTTGGAGCAAAGGCATCAAACATGGTGTCATATGCATAGTGAGATGCGACAAGTTGACCCTGAAGATGAGTCGCTAGTTCACAAATTTCTAATCCAGCTTCATTTACAATTCCTTTAATTTCGTCACAATATGCTTTGCTTTCTCCCGCCTTGGTTATGTCTATTAATCTGTCATCCCAAGAAGGAATCTGAATAGCCTTATAGCCTAAATTTTTGGCCCAATCACAAATACTTTTCAGATTGTTAAATGGTTTTTCATCTCCAACAAATTGTGCTAAAAAAATAGCAGGCCCTTTTATAGTTTTCATATTATTAATTATTCAATTCAACCCAAATATTTCCATTAGAGTTTGATTCTATAGTTTTTTCAATAAAATTCATTCCCCTAACGCCATCTTCTAAAGAAGGGAACTCTGCAGGGTCATAAGACTCTTTGTTAATAGCTCTTGCAACACCCTTATAAATGTTCCCCATTGAATCAAAAATACCTTCAGGATGTCCAGGAGGGAGTTTTGTTCCATCTAAAGATAATGGATCATTGTAGGGGTTACCTGACTTTAAAACTTGAACGGGATTATTATCTGACAAATGATATAAATAATTTGGATTTTCTTGTTCCCACTTTAATCCTCCCTTTGCTCCGTAAACGCTAATTCTTAAGTTGTTTTCTTCTCCAGTAGCTATTTGACTTGAACGAATAACACCTTTCGCATTATTGGAAAATCTAATCAAAATATTGGCATCTACATCCATTGGATTATCATCATATAAAGTATTTAGATCTGCCAAAACTTTATTTATTTTCATGCCTGTCACAAGCTCAACCATATTAAATGCATGAGTTCCAATGTCTCCAACACAGCAGCTAATACCAGATTTTTTAGGATCTAGCCTCCAAGTTGAAGATCTTTTTTCTTTTTCATGAATCACAGGATTAAGCCAACCTTGTAAATATTGAACATCAACTTTCTGTACGTTACCAATAATTCCTTCTGATACCATTTTAGTCATTTGCCTAACCATTGGGTAGCCAGTATAAGTATAAGTAACGGTGAAAACAGTATTTTTTTCTTTTTGAATTTTCTTTAAATCTAAAGCTTCTTGATAGGATGTCGTTAATGGTTTTTCACATATGACATTAAAATTATTTTCAAGTAATTTTTTTGCCATTGGATAATGAAGAAAATTAGGAGTCAGTATTGAAACTACTTGCATTCTTTTAGATTCATCTAATTTAGATTCTTCACTAACCATGGTTTCAAAATCTTTATAGATTCTAGAAGTATTTAATCCAATTTTTTTGGCAAAAGCAATATTTTCATTAAAGTCAGGATTGAACACGCCACCAACAATTTCATAACGATCAAACATAGCGGAAGCAACCCTGTGTAAGACTCCTATTAGCGAATCTCCACCGCCACCAACAATTCCTAATCTTATTTTATTATTCATTTATTATATATTAAAATCATACTGCTTGAGGGATTCTTTTTTCCTCTAATTTTTTTCTAACTGCAAATAAAACTCCAAAAAGTAAAACTAGCGCTAACGGAAAATAAACCATATTACCAAGTGCTGCTTTTCCAGCTACTAATTCAGCTGCTTCTTGAGCCACTCCTGAAGCTAGAGCTATTTCTTTTTCTGCATCAATCCATGAACCAATCACAGGGTTCCAAATCCCGGTTGCAAACATTCCGGCCCCTCCAACAAGAGACATTCCTAAGGCGCCTGTTTTTGGAAGATATTCAGAAACAAATCCAATCATAGTTGGCCAGAAATAACATACTCCAAAAGCAAACAAAATAGCTGCAAAATAGATCATGTTTCCTTCAGCAATACTCATTGAGTATACTGCCGCAGAAGTTAAAATGGCAGACATTAATAGAACGCCTATTGGATTTAGTTTGTGAATTATAGGTCCAGCGAAATACCTTCCTAAAGCCATAATTCCAGTAACCATAGCAAGAATCAGCATTGGATTAGTTCCTGAGTTACCTAAAATTTTCTCGATCCATTGTTGTGGGCCAAACTCAGAAATAGCTGTTAAAGTCATGCAAATAGCAATAAAAATAAACAAAGGGTTAATTAAAGACTTTATATTAACACTTGTATCAGTTTCTATATGTTGACTTTCAGGAAATTTTTCTTTAAAAAACAGATATCCGTAAATTAAAGTAGGAATAAGCATAACCGCTATTTGTAATTGCCATCCCAATCCAAAGTCAGTCATAAATTTTGAAGTTAATGCGCCAATAACTATTCCTCCAGGAAACCACACATGGAACTTGTTTAACATAGTTGTTCGGTTTTTTGTGTACATGTCAGCAATTAAAGGGTTACAGGCCGCTTCTACAGACCCGTTAGCAAACCCGATAAAAAAAGAAGAGATTAACAATGCTTCAAACCCTCCAGCATAAATGGTCATTATCATTCCAACTACATGAGAAATAAAAGCAATAATCATAAGTTTTCTAGCCCCTAATAAATTATATAAAAATCCTCCAAAAATTGTAGCAACTGGGAATCCCCAAAAGGCCATAGCATTAACGAAACCTAGTTGGGTGGAATTTATACCAAAGTCTTCGCCTAGTTGACCTAGAATACCTGCTCGAATTGCAAAAGTCATCGCAGTAACAATTAACGAAATACAGGCAGCTGTAAATAATTTATTTTTTGAAATAGAGTGATCCATAATTTAATTTTTGTTGTTGTTTGTTTAGATTATTCAAGATACTAATTTCTTTTAAAAAACAAGAAAAGCAAAGTCATTCTAGACCAACACAAGAATGAGACGTATTTAGGCTTAATTAATTGGGACTAAGATTTATGTGCGCCATCGCAAAATGGCAGAGTTTTAGACTTAGCACAGCCGCATAAGCTAAACCTTGGTCCGTGTTTGATTTCGTTACCTTCTTCATCAGTTACTTTAACTTTTCCTTGGACCACTATTGGCCCGCTTGATTTTCTGAAAATTTTAGGAATTTGATCTTTCATTTTATTTAATAAGAAGTGATGGAGTATTTTTCAAATACGTTTTATACTCTTCTAAATGCCCCCACTTTTCCTTTCCACTTTCTTCTAAAAGTCTTATGCCGCTTATGTAAACTAGTAAAACATAAGTAAAAACAGGAGAAACTAGTGTTACATATTGCCATCCGCTTAATGACGAAATGGACATTATAGATATACCAAGCCAAAGGATTATTTCTCCTAAATAGTTGGGGTGTCTAGAAAAAGACCACAGCCCAGTATTAATAAATTGGTTTTTGTTTTCTGTATTTGATCTAAATTTAGATTTTTGAGTGTCTGCAATAATCTCTAAAATAAAACCACTCAAAAAAAAAAATAATCCAAAATAGAATAAAAAATTTGTTTGAATTCCATTTGGATTAGCTAAAGATGTGAGTGCACATGCTGAACATAGAGACACCCACATTCCTTGAAGAGACCAGGTCATGAAAAATCTAGTTGGGGAAGTTTTAATTTTTTTAAACCTCTTGTCTTCGCCAGCTTTTTTTATCCTTAAAAATAAAAAACTCCCTAGTCTTAAAGCCCATAAAATGATAGCAGTACTAAGGATCAAACTACCAATATCGTAGCTTAATAAGTTACTATTAGATTTATATATAATAAATGAGACAGCAAAAATATAAGTGATACTTCCAGCTAAATCAAAAAATTTTTCGGTTCGAAATAAATAAGCGGGGATAAATAAAGTCCATTGAATTGTAAACACAATTAAAACAGTTACCTGTACTAATACCAATCCAGTAGAGTAGGCTAGTAAATAAGACAAGGAAAAAGCAATTAAAGAAATAACGATGTGGATAATAGAATTTTTCATATTATATTAAAGATAAAAAAACTTGTGATCTTAGTTGTTATATTTATTATATGAAAAACAGAAAACCAATATTTAAATTCTTTTTTATAATTATTGGAATAGCATTAATTTTTTGGAGTTTGATTTCTCCTGATATTGCTTTATCAGAACTTAAAAAAAAATACACTAATGTAAATTCTAAATTTGTTAATATTCAAGGAATGAATATTCATTATAGAGACGAAGGAGAAGGACCTGTATATGTGCTTTTACACGGAACAGCTGCTTCTTTACATACTTGGGATAAATGGACTAAGGAGCTTTCCGAAAATTACCGTGTGATTCGTTTAGATCTGCCAGCATATGGTCTTACTGGACCTCACCCTCAAAAGAAATATCAATTAGATGATTATCGAGTTTTTTTAGAAGAATTTTTTAATAAACTGGAGATTAATGAATTTATGATGGCGGGTAATTCATTAGGAGGGACAATAGCCTGGTATTATAGTTCATTTCATCAAGATCAGGTTTCTCAGCTTCACTTATTAAACCCCGGCGGGTTTTCTAAAAAAGAATCGCCAATTGTTTTTAAATTAGCAAAAATACCAGGATTAAATAAAATACTAAGATATGTGACTCCCAGGAGTTTTATTAAGATGAATCTAAAAGAAGTGTATTATGATGAATCTAAGCTAACCAATGAAAAAATTGAAACGTATAGAGATTTAATTTTAAGAGAAAACAACAGGCAATCATTTATTGACAGAGCCTATATTAAAGCAATAGACCACTCTATTAGGTTAAAGTTAATTCATACTCCAACTTTAATTTTGTGGGGAAAACAAGACGCTTGGATTCCCGTAAATAACGCAAATTTATTTGATGAGTTATTGCCAAATAGCGAAGTTGCAATAATGGATAAAACTGGACATATCCCAATGGAAGAGAGGCCGATGGAAAGCTTAGAAATAGTTAAAAAATTTATAAACAAGAACAAATGAAATAACAGAAAAAGTAAAAGCAGGGATAGAATAAGACTATCAAAAAGAAATAAGCAAAAAAAACGACTAAAGCAAAAATTTAATCACTTATAAAATTTAACAAAACAATGAAACAAAAAAGCCCGAAAGGGCAAGGCTCTAATCGCAAGGTTGACAAAAAAATGGTTTCCAAAAAAACGATTGGACCTATATCAAACCTTGAGCAAAATTTGCAACCCGATTGGTGGAAGCGAATTTTCAATTCTATGTATCTTAAAACTGATGCAGATGTGGTAGAAGACAGTCAAATAACCAAAACAGAAGTAGATCTATTCCAGGAAATAATTAACATAAAAGAAGGGGATACTCTTTTGGATTTGGCATGTGGACAAGGACGACATTTAATAGAACTACAGAGCCGAAAGAATTATAATCTTTATGGCTTGGACCGTTCTCGCTATTTAATTCAAAGAGCCAAAAATATATCCAAGAAAAAAGGATTATCTATTCATTATAAAGAAGGTGATGCAAGAAAACTGCCTTATCCTACTGATACTTTTGATTTCGTAACTAATTTAGGCAATAGCTTTGGTTATTTTGAGACATTGGATGATGATACAAAAATTCTAAATGAGATATTCAGGATATTAAAACCTGGTGGACTACTGCTAATGGAAATTGCCGATGGTGATTTTTTAAGAAAAAGTTACACCCCGAGGAGTTGGGAGTGGATAGACAAAAAGCATTTTGTTTGTAGAGAAAGAACAATGGCTGCGGATAATCAGAGACTTATTTCCAGAGAGGTAATAACCCACACAGAAAAAGGTGTAATAGTAGACCAATTTTATGCAGAAAGATTATATGCAAAAGATGATTTAATTGAACTGCTCAAAAATGTAAACTTTAAAGAGGTGACTTTTCATGGAAATATTAGTTCCGAATCTCTACGCAATCAAGATTTGGGAATGATGGAAAACAGGTTCATCCTTACCGCTAAATCAGTAAAAGAATGGACGCTAAAAAAGATTAAAAAGGAGGTTAAAAATGTCGTCGTCATCATGGGCGATCCTACACTCAATGATGTAATTAAGCCAGACGCTGTTTTTGATTCTGATGACTTTGAGACTATTTCCAAACTTAAAATTGCCTTGAGCAAGTTGGACAAATATAAATTCAGCTATCTAAACAATCATAAAACCTTAGTTTCTGACTTGCAAAAATTGCAAGGAAAAACAGATTTTGTATTTAATCTATGTGATGAAGGTTTTGATAATGATGCAGTAAAAGAACTGCATGTTCCTGCTCTTTTAGAGATAGCTAGAATACCCTATTCCGGTTCTAATCCTCAGACATTGGCGTATTGTTATGATAAGTCACTCATCAGAGGAATTGCTACTGAAATAGGCGTACCTGTTGCAGATGCTTTTATGATTACTGCTGATGAAAATTTATTTGAACTCAACATTCCGTTCCCCGTCATTGCTAAGCCTAATTTTGGTGATTCCAGCTTCGGAATTACTCAAAAAAATGTGGCCAATACAATTGAAGAATTAGCAGATGCTATTCTGAGGATCAGGTCGCAATTTGGATATTCTAAACCAATATTAGTAGAAGAATTTTTGACTGGAGCCGAATTGTCTGTAGGTATTATAGGAAATATGCAAAATTACACAGTCCTCCCAATCATTGAGGAGGATTTTTCTGAATTACCGGAAGGACTGCCTAAGATTTGTGGCTATGAAGCTAAATGGTTGACAGACTCTCCGTATATGAAAACCTTAAAATCTATACCAGCTTCTATTCCTTCAAGCACTGAAGAAGAATTGACAAACCATAGCCTTAAGCTTTTTGAAAGACTGAATTGCAGGGATTATTGCCGATTCGATTGGCGGTTGAATGCGAATGGAGAGCCTAAAATTTTAGAAGTGAACCCAAATCCAGGATGGTGTTGGGATGGTCATTTAGCTAAAATGGGTGGTTTTAGGGGAATGGATTATTCTCAAATGCTTGAAGCAATTTTAAGTGCCGTAGAATCGCGATATAGCCAAACGGAATCTTAAAAATACCAGCCTGTAACAATGTATATGCGACAAAGGTTTGTTTTCTAATTTTAATAAAACCTACTTTTGCAGTTATTACAAGAATAAAACTATTTATAATTGGCTTATAAAATAAGTATTGAAAACAAATCTATTATCTTTTGTTCAGTTGAAAGTCTGGTTCAAAAAACAAAGTTTCGTTTAAATTAGTATTATATTCATTCGATGCCTAGACCAATAAAAAATGAATTTTCAAAGTATTTTCAAAATTATATCAGTTTAACTAAAGAGAATAACTATCATGAGTTATTAATTGAACATAACGATAGAATTAGCAATTATTGGGAATCTATAACTGAAGAAAAACTGAATTATTCTTACGATATGGGAAAGTGGACTGTAAAACAACTTTATCAACACGTCATAGATACAGAGAGAATATTGTTATATAGAGCTCTAAGCATATCAAGGCAAGAGGCTAAGCCCTTAATTGAATTTGATCAAGAGGATTATGCAAATAATGGAGATGCTTCATTAAGGGATTGGAAAGAAATGTTGGAAGAATGGAAAAACATAAGAAAATCAACAAACTGCCTATTTAAGTCCTTTACTGAAAAAGAAATGAAAACTGTAGGCAGAATAGGCAAAACCAACATGTCTGTTAATGCTTTAGGATTTATAACATTTGGACACTCCATTCATCATATTAAAGTGTTAAAAGAAAAGTATCTAGTAGACAAAAACTAAACCTTTTTTATATTGCATTTTTTCTAAATTATTATGAGAAACTTTTTTTATTCTTTTATATTTTTATTCTCATTAAATAGTAACGCTCAGTCTTCAACGATCAGAGTGTTAGATTCTCTTTCTTCTTCTCCAGTATCATTTGCTACTGTATATTTTTCAAATAATAAAGGGATAATTACTGATAAAGATGGTCGTTTTGAATTAATAAACGAGCAATATGACAATATCGATTCATTGTTTATTTCGTCTATGGGTTATAAAAAAAACTCTTTGAAAATAAGCAGCTTTAAAGACAGTATAGTCTATATGATTCCTGAAATCATAACATTAGAGAACGTAGTTGTTACAAATAGGAATCTAAGTTCAAATGAAATAATAGAAAAAGTAAAAGCAGGAATAGACCAAAACTATCAAAAAGAAATAAGTGAAAAAAAAATATTCTATAGATATGAGTCTAATTGGAAAATAGATAAGATCGAGCTTAACAAATTTAAATCATCTATTGATCAGGTTAATTCTTCTATTCTAGACAGCTTGTTAATTAGAGTTCCTAAAGAAAATAAAGGCGCAACAGAAACTTTATGTTATTACTATGGCAACTTAGAAGAGGGAAAGCAGAAAATTAATTTAATTAAATCTAGAGTAACTTATAAAAAAGATGATGATATTTTAAATTCAATAAATTCTAGACTAAAAGAAGCTTTACAGGAAAACCTTAAATCAAACTCATATTTTAAAATCAAGTCTGGTTTACTACCTTTTAAGTTAGATTTATCAATCAATGGACTTTGGGAAATAGACAGCACTAACCAAGAAGCATTAAAACAAGCTGAAGATTTAGAGCTTAAAAGAAAACAAAACTTTGCATCTTCTCAAAAATCAAGAATAACCAATATTTATTCTAATCTTTTTTATAATGAAGACACAAAATTAGATTTTATTTTAAAATCTAACAGATATAGTTTTGGCGATCCAGAATTAACATACTTAGGCAATCAGTTAGTTTATGTAATTTCCTGCCTCCCTAAAGGGTCAAAAAATTATAAGGGTGTTTTATATATAAATTCAGATGATTTTGCAGTTGTGAGAATTGATTTTGAAAACGTTAAACCCTTATTTAAATTTAAATTACTAGGAGTTTCTACAAACGTTTATTTGGAAGAGGGTCGAATGGTATTTTCAAAATTAAATAATGAAAAATATTCTTTGAGCTATTTTCAGGTTAGTAGTGGGAGAAAATCTGGTATTGATAGACCAATTAAGGTTATTGAAAAAAACAAATATGTAAAGGGAAGAAGAAAGCAAAATCAAATTTCTTTTAAGTTAGATTTAATTATTAATTCATTAAACAAACAAGAACTGCAAATTTTTCAGTTAAAAACTATGGACATCAAAAATTTTGAAAACATAAAAGAAAACATAAAAGTGTTGCCTGAATATTTGAATGAGTTTACCACAAACTTTTGGGAAGAGTTTTAATTAAATGCATTTTAGCAGATGATTTTATCAAACAATTATGGTTGGCAATTAAATTCCTAAAGTTTTGAGTTAGTAACTGATATTGTGAATGTTAATTGTGTAATTGAGGGGTAATAATAACGAACACTTAATCCTACTCCACAGTGACAGATTTAGCTAAATTTCTAGGCTGATCTATATTACAGCCTTTCTTGTTAGCTATATAATAAGACAATAGCTGTAGAGGAATGTTAGCTAAAATAGGCGCAATTAGTTCATCACAGTTAGGAATCTCAATTGTGTACTCTGCTAATTTTTTTACTTCAGTGTCCCCGCTAGAAACAATAGCTATGATTCGCCCTCCTCTTGCTTTTATTTCCATAATATTACTAACGACTTTATGGTAATTACTTTTGTTTGTTGCAATTATAACTACAGGCATGTATTTATCAATTAAGGCTATTGGACCATGTTTCATTTCAGCTGCAGGATATCCTTCAGCATGTATATAAGATATTTCTTTAAGTTTAAGAGCTCCTTCAAGGGCTATTGGAAAATGGTATCCTCTACCTAAATAAAGGAAGTTAGAAGCCTCTAAAAAATTTTCAGAAATATCTTCTATATGTTTGCTCTTTGAAAGAACTGATTCAATAGTTTTAGGTATTGCAGCTAACTCTTTAATGATTTTTTGATATCTAATTTCTTCAATTCTACCAAGTCTTTTGCCAATATCTAAAGCCATTAATAAAAGTAAACTAATTTGGCAACTAAATGCTTTGGTTGAGGCTACTCCTATTTCAGAACCAGCATGAGTATACACACCAGTATCAGTTTCCCTAGCAATAGTTGATCCAACTACGTTACAAATTCCATATAAAAAAGCGCCTTTTTCCTTCGCCATTTTTATGGCCGCTAAAGTATCAGCAGTTTCTCCAGATTGTGAAACAGGAATTACAATATCCCCTTTATTAATCACTGGATTTCGATATCTAAATTCCGAAGCATATTCAACTTCAACAGGAATTCTAATAAGTTCCTCAAAATAGTATTCTGCTAATAAACTTGCATGCCAAGAGGTTCCACAAGAAATAAAAATTATTCTATTGGCCGACCTAAATTTATCAAAATGCATTTCAATAGATGAGATTTTAATAGGGAGAGATGGGGAAAGCAAACGCCCTCTAAAAGTGTCTTTTATAGATTTAGGTTGTTCAAAAATCTCTTTTAACATAAAATGATCATACCCTCCTTTTTCTACTTCTTCAATATCATGTTTAAGTTCTTCAATAAAAGGATCTATTATAGAATCTTTTTTTATATCTCTTAGAGTAAGGCCTTTTTTTAGATTTATGATAGCCATTTCATTATCATTCAGATAAATACACCTTTTAGTAAATTCTAAAAAGGGAGATGGGTCTGACCCAATATAATATTCTGACTCACCAACTCCAATAGCAAGTGGACTCCCTAATTTGGCAGTGATAATTTCAGTAGGATTAGTAGAGTCAAAAACTGCAATAGCATAAGCCCCGACGACTTGTTTTAGGGCAAAGTATGTGGCTTTTCCTAGCTTTATTTTTTTAGTTTTTTTAATGTCTTCTATTAAGTTGACTAACACCTCTGAGTCAGTATCAGACTTAAAAACATAACCTTTTTTTAACAAGACTGACTTTAAAGAATGATAATTTTCAATGATTCCATTATGTACAAGTGAAATTTCTCCTGAATTTGACACATGTGGATGTGAATTAATTTGGTTTGGCGCCCCATGAGTAGCCCATCTTGTATGGCCCATTCCAATAGATCCTTTTTTATCCTGGTCATTAACAAATAGACTTTCTAAATCAGCAACTTTACCTTTGCTTTTTTTTATTAAAAGAGATTTGTCATAAATCATGACCCCAGCAGAATCATAACCTCTGTATTCAAGCTTTTTTAATCCAGTTATTAAAATATCATAAACGGGTTTATTACCAATATATCCTACAATTCCACACATTTATTTTTTTCTTATAATCATTTGTATTTCATTTTTATCAAAGCCAAGTTTGTTATAAAACTCTAGATTATCTTCAGAAGAATTTAAAACAGTTTTATCACAGTTTTTAGCGGCGGCTATTTCTATTAATTTTCGAACAAGTCGCTTTCCTATTCCTTTCCCTCTAAATTTTTCATTTACAGCGACATCCTCAATTAAACCTAATTTTCTTGTTAATTTTTCGATTACATATAAAGAGGCAACTCCTGTAACAGTCTTGTTCTCAACAGAAACTAGAGTAGTTGATTTAGTATCAGATATGTGATTGTGATTTATTGCTTGGTCGTATCTGTCGCTAAAGGAGTTAATCCAAAGTTTTACAACTTGATCAATATCTTTATTTTCTAAGGGACGAATTTTCATTATTACTCACAAAAATAAAATATTTTATCTATAAAAAAGTTAATTTAAGAGATTAAAAGCAGGGTTTGATCTATAACTAATTGAAAAACAAGGTAGTATCTAGATTAATAGAGTCTAAAATTAATTTATCTCCTAGATTTTCAAAGAAATTGCCAGAACGAAACTGAACATTATATTTACTTCTATCGAAGACAAGATTAGCAATCCAAAAAGTATTTTCTTTTTGGATTGTAAACTGTACTGGGTGTAAAATATTTTTTATTGTAAGATCTCCTTCCGCTAAGTATGTGTTTGCCTTTATTTTAACTGAGCTGGAAATAGTTAGTTTGGCTTTATTATGGCTGCTTACTGAGAAAAAATCATCTGATTTTAAATGTCCCTCTAGTTTTTTTTTACTGCTTCCGACAAGATCTTCAACAGTTAATGAAGTCATGTCAACAATAAATTTTCCTGAAGATATTAGTTCTTTGTCAAAACTTAATTCTCCAGAAACAAACTTTAAAGATCCATAATGTGTTTTTGAAGTAATCTGCTCTCCTTTCCATTTCAGTGTACTTCGCTCAATATTTAAAGTTGTTTTTTGTGCAGAAAGAAAAAAAGTTCCAAAGCAGATAAAGTATAATAATTGTTTTATTATTGTCATAATTAGAGTTTTATAAGAGATTTGTTAATTAGTGAATGAAAAAAAGAATTAGCTTCCTCTTCCTGTTTTTCTAACACCCCCAGATTTGGCATTAGAATTTTTATTGTTAAAATTTTGTTTCACACCTTTTTTGCTAGCAGTTTTTTTTTCAGTTCGATTGCCAAAAAATTTACTTCCCATTTTTATAATTTTTATTAGATCAATAAATTTACTAAAATGATCCTAAATTAGAATAGTAATTGTTCAAAAAAACCACCAATCTTTTTATTACGATCTACAAAATGAATTTCGAGTATCCAGTTTTTAATTTTCCCATTTTTACCCTTAACAAGCATTTTGTCTAGATTATTGGGATGAATGTAGTTAGTCTTATCTTCTTTCTCCAATTTTTCATGAGGATATTGACCTATAAGATGACCTGCAATTTCTCCACCAAATTCCCATCCATAATTTGAGGCTAATTTCACACAATATTCATATAATTGAGCTCCTGTTATATCAATATGTTTTTCAAAATATTTTTTACCCTTATGCCAGGCCAATTCAATATCATTTTTAAGTTTTATTTTATATGGATCATTTCCCATTACATAAGTTCTTCCAAAATCAGCTTCCCATTTTTCAAAGATTGGCCCAAAATCAATAAATAAAATATCATCTTCTAGCAAAATAAGATTCTTAGGATTTTCTTTGTAGGGCATTAATGTATTCTCCCCACATCTTACAATTCTTTTATGCCAATATTTTTGAATTGCAAACATTTCAAAAGCCAGATTATAGATCTCCTTGTTAATTTCTTCTTCACTTTTGCCTGGGATTAAAATTTTATTTGATTCAATTGTGTCAAATAGCATTGCTGCTTTTTGTTCAGCATTAATTAAGTTTTTTAATATTAAGTCCATATAATAAATTTATATAATCAAATAAATATAATTAAATTGTAATGTCTACTTTTTAATCTAGAATAAGATTTTATATGAAAAAAATAATTTTCTTTGTGTTTTTGATAACAAGTTGCTCTTATGCCGAAAGGAATATATTAAACATAGGCCATAGAGGAGCGAAAGGTCATGTGGCCGAAAATACTTTAGCTTCGATTAAAAAAGCAATAGACCTTGGAGCAGATGGAATAGAAATAGATGTTTTCAAATGCTTAAGTGGAGAAATAGTAGTTTTTCATGATAAAATTTTAGATAAGTTAACTAGCGGAACCGGTCTTATTGAAGAAAAAACATTAGAAGAATTAAAAAAGCTTAGAGTCTTAGATACACAAGAGCAAATACCGACCTTATTAGAAGTAATTGAATCAATCGATGAAGGTGTTTTTCTAAATATTGAACTTAAGGGGCGTAATACTGCAGAAGGATCTTTAAAAATTGTTAACACACATATTAAAAACAATAACAGCATTTTATTTTCAAGTTTTAATTGGGATGAATTAAGAGATTTAAGAAAGTTAGATAGTCAAATAAAAATTGCTTTAATAACTGAAGAAGATCCTATTCTGGCAATTAGCCCTGCGTTAAACCTAAATGCAGTTGCTATTAACCCCTCTTATAAAAGTTTAAATAAAAAAAACATAACTGAAATTCATAAATCAGGACTTAAAATTTATACCTGGACTGTAAATACTGAAGCTCAAATAAAAAGGATGAAAGAGCTGGGTGTCGATGGAATTATAACAGATTTTCCAGAAAAAATATAATTTATTTATTCACGTCCACTTTAAACAAACTTGAAAGCAACATTATAGGTTGCCACTGCTTAGACTTATTGCAATAAATAATATGACTAGTACTTTTAGGCTCCATTAATACTCCGCTTAGTCCATGTTCAATTATTTGATCTTTAGAATATTTTGGATTTATAGAAGTTTTAATGTCATCAGAAAAATAATCGAGCTTAGTTACAGGGATTTTTGTAAACCCTAATTTTTTTAAACTAAAATATCTATGATGACCATCTATAATTACCATGCTTTTAGAACAGCACAAAATAGATGAAATAATGATATGATCGTTAAAAGATTTTAGAAAACTACTTATTGTAGAAGTGTTTTTTTCGATAATTTTTTCATGAGGAAAAATTAAGTTTACATCTACTAGCTCTAAACTTTTTATTATCTCAGGATTAAAATCAATGGAGTACATAATTTACGATTTAATGATATGTAAAATGAGCAACCAAAACGGCTACTATTACTAAAACAACAATACTTACGACTATTAAACCGTAAACATTGTTCGAAATTAAAAAATCATTTTTTTTCATCTTTTAAAAGTATATAAACAAAGCTAATAAAAAGAAGTTATAGACAACATTACATTTTGAAAATTTCTATTTACTTTTAGTATAAAATTATAGTTATTATGGATAAAATAATTGGCGATATAGGTAAGCTTTTATCCAACCACATTAAGACTAGTAAACAAAATAAAAACTACGTTTTAAATCAACAAAGTCCAGAGTTAATTGCTGCGACTCTTGAGTTGAAAAAATTACTTAAAAAAGGGTTTTCAAATAACAATGAAATATTAAATTTTATTAAAAATTACTTAAAAAATACAAACCACTTAAGTAACCCTAATTACATGGGGCATCAAGTAGCGGTCCCATATGATTTGTCTGGTATTCCTGAATTAATTCATGGGACTATAAACAATCCAAGTTCATTATATGAAATGGGTCCTGCTGGAGCAACTTGTGAAGGCTTTATGATAAACTGGATGTTGGATAAAGTAGGTTGGCTAAAAGAAAAGGATTATTATAATTTTAATTTTAAATTTGGTGAAGCTAGCGGCATATTAACTCATGGCGGATCCGTAGCTAACCTTACCGCATTAGCAGCAGCAAGGTCAGCTATATGCCCTAAAGCTTGGACACAAGGAAATCCAAATAACATTGTAGTAATAGGAGCGAAATCTGCTCATTACTCTATTTCTAGAGCATTATCTATATTAGGTTTAGGAAGTAATTCTTTTTTACCCGTTAAGGTTGATCAAAATGAAGTATTAATAATCAGTGATCTAGAGGATGTATTCAATAAGGCTATTAAAAAAAATTTAAGAGTTATGTGTGTAGTTGCTAATGCATGTGCAACATCAACGGGGCTGTATGATCCTATAGTTGAAATGGGTGATTTTTGTGAAAAGCATAAAATATGGTTTCATATTGATGGTGCACATGGGGCTGCTGCTTTAGTGTCAAAAAAGAACAAAAGTCTGCTTAAAGGAATAAATAAAGCAACATCTATAATTTGGGATGCTCATAAAATGATGCGAGTACCATCTTTATGCACTGCATTGTTGTTTAAAAACTTCAAGCACCAAGCCTTGGCCTTTCAGCAAAAAGGATCTTATGTTTTTCACGAAGAAGAAGTGGTTGGGATGGATTCAATGCCTTATACTATTGAATGCACGAAATCTGCTTTAGGGACAAAATTTTTTTGGAGCTTAGCTTTAAAAGGAGAACGAGCTATTGAGAAATATATTGATTACACTTTTGAATTGGCCAAAACTTTTTACGAATTACTGGAGAAGGAGGAGTTTTTCGAATTGCCATACAGACCAGAAAGCAACATATTATGCTTCAGATATTTAAAAGAATCCAAGACTAATGAATTTCAAAAAACTTTAAGATATGCGATTATTAATAGAAAAAAATTTTATATCACTTCTTGTGAAATGAATGGACTCAGGTACTTGAGAGTAGTTTTATTAAATCCAGATACTTCAAAAAAAGAATTGAAAAATCTGATTGAAGAAATAAAGAATGTTTCTAAAGAGCTTTTCGAAATTTAGACCGAATCTTTTTGAATGAAATTTCATCGAAAGCTTTTATAACCAAATCAGCTTTTTTATAATTTTGATTTTTTGAGTGTAAACTATCAAACCCAACACAAAAAATACCGGCGGCTTTGGAAGCCTCAATTCCATTTGTTGAGTCTTCTATTACTAGGCATTCTTCTTTTTTAAAACTTGAAGCTTTAGCAGCATTTATAAAAATTTCAGGATTTGGTTTAGACTCTTTTAAATCAGCTCCACTAAGTTTTGCTATAAAATACTGATCTAAATGAAATTTCTTAAAAACCCTATTAATGGTTGCCATTGAAGCAGAAGAAGCCAAAACTAACTTTAATCCATTACTGCTGTAGTCAATGATTAAGTCTAAAACACCATCAATTAGACTAAAGTTAACATCGTTTTCAAAGATATATTTAAAATGTTTTCGTTTAAGATCTACTAATTCATTTGGAGCTTGTTTTAAATTAAAATTTTTGCAAAGTGTTTGACAGATTTTTAATGTAGACTGGCCCGTAAAAGATTCATAGAGTTTTTTAGAAACTATAATATTAACGTCCCGAAACATTTTATAATAAGCTTCTTTGTGAAGCGGTTCACTATCTACAATTACCCCATCCATATCAAATAAAATAGCCTTTAGCATTTGTAATTAATATTAGCAAGTTTAATTTTAATTGTTTTTCTTAACAAAGTTTATTGTGTCATTATACCCAACAGGAATTTTAAGATAATCGTTATAAATTGCTCCATAATATTGATATGTTATCGGAAAGGTAAGGACCCCTCCATAACCACCTTGATGGAAAGTTTTTATATCATATTTAGATCCATCAAATAACCATTGTAATTTGTTTTCACTATCTAAATTACAGCCATAAGCACTGCTAAAAAAATACTTAGTTTCTAATCCAAAACCATCATTCGTAAATGCAAAAGACCCTTTTTGGTCACATTCTTTGTACAGAATTTCTTCACCTCCAGTTATGTAGCTATAAAAATGCCATTTACCTACAATTGGATTTATAGAAGACTTTTCTTCTATTAACTCATCATCATTACTGCAACCTATACAAAAAACTAATAACAACCAGAAGATAGTTTGTTTCATTTTTAAATATAAGGATTATTTCAAGCTATAGTTTTTGTACATTTAAATGTGTCAGCTAAATTTTTTTTATTAATCATTTTATTTATTTGGGGCATACCAAGCACTTATTTTAGAAGTAAATTTAGAAAAATCATCTATCAAACAGATGATTGGAAAATAAATATTAAACCATTTTTTAAAAAAGAAATTTTAGGATTATTTTTCAATATTTATCCTGAAAATAAAAACTATCTAAGAATTAGAAATTATTATAGATTTTATTTATTAATATATGTAGTGTTGTTTTTCTGCTACTATTTTTCTAAATAATAAATAACGCTATGTTTCAGTCCTTTTAGACACATTTTTCGTTATAAATGCTGTATGCATAAGTGTTGAAACTAATTTGCCTTCTGGATTATATAACGCCCCCTTTATAGTAGCTATATTTTTCCCTTGTGTGATTATTTCAGCTGTAGCGATTACTTTCCCAGAAAATAAAGGTCTGTGATGATGGCTGTGAAGATTTATAGAACTAGGGTAAATAGTTGCTTTTGATTCATAAATTAAAAGTAGACTAGTAACATCATCTAACATAGAAGTCATTTGCCCGCCTTGAACAGTACCATTAGGGTTGAGTGTTTGTATTGGAAACTCCCCTTCCAACTTTAAAAACCCTTCTGCATATTTAATAAATTTAAAATTAAATAATTTGCCAGTTCCTCCTTTATTCTTGTGAAAATCTATATATTTTTGAAAATCTGTATCCCTCATTTCTCTATTTTTAGATGAATAATTATCCTAGTAAATAAAAAAGAGTAATTGTTGCAAGTAACCCGTGAATAAAGCCAATGTTAACTTCCCTGGTTTGCTTACTTATAAAAGAAATTAAAACCGAAAGAGATATAGCAAGGTGGAAAATAAAGAATACAATTAAAAAAGGGATATGTAAAGACTCATTTTCAAAATCAAAAACTACTAAAAGAGCAAAGACAGCAATTGAAAAAGCTGCACCACCATACATTCTTGCTATTGTAATTAATGCTCCGCTTGCTTTTTTATATGATGGAATTATTTTTGGATTAATCAACATTATCGACCCAACTAATAACTCTAATAGTCCACTTATTAAAATAAAAATTTTCATGATTTTAAACTTTGTGAATAATAAATATACTAATTCATATGGTTACTTAAAATATAATAGACGAAGAATTAGATGAAGCTATTACTGGGTCAATATTTTAAAAATTTGATGTTATGACAAATTTCTCGCCAGTATTCTTCCAATAAATGATGCCGTTTCCATTATTTTTATTTAAGTCTCCAAATAATCCGTCAGCTAAAATATCTAAATCTCCATCTCGATCATAATCAAAAATATGCAACCATTTTATCCAACTATTTTCTCCATCATATTGAGTTTCATCAAAATAACTCCCCGTTATATCTGAATAACTCTCAAAATTAAATTTGTAAAGCTTTAAATAGTAACCATTGTAGGTGTGTTTATTATTCATAACTAGTATTTCCTTTATTCCATCCTCATCAAAATCAAAAAAATCAATATCCAGGAATTGAAGGGTATTATCTGTCTGAATATTAAATCCAATCTGCCTATCAAAAACGCCTTCTTTATTCTTAGTAAAGACCCTTTGCTTCCCAAAAATAAATCTAACCAACCATCATTGTCTATGTCAAACAGCTCAACAGTATAATAGTTACCCGAATCATTGAGATTTTTTCGGTTTTTAGTATTACTGGCCGTACAATAATCGTACAATTTTTAAAAACAAAAATCCTAATTACTTGTTTATAAAGTAGTTAGGATTTTAATTGGTGGAGAAGATGGGATTCGAACCCACGACCTCTTGACTGCCAGCCAAGCGCTCTAGCCAACTGAGCTACATCCCCTTTTTTTATTAGATAAAAAACCGAAATATTTGACACATCTAATATATGTTTTGATTTTATAGTATCAAATTTTGACAGCTAATGGATAAAGTATTAGATGTTTTAAGTGAGTTAAAATAATTGTCTAAATTTAATATAAATCCATAATAATGAAAAAAATCATTTTAATATCAGTTATAATATTATTTAGTTGTAATGATAAAAAATTAAATTCAACAGAAATAGATAGACATAATTTTGGAATTGTAATTCATGGAGGGGCAGGGACTATTCTAAAAGAAAACATGTCAGATGAAATGGAATTAAAATACAAAGCTGTGTTAAAGACTGCAATTAAGGCTGGTTATGAAATACTTAAAAATGGTGGGTCAAGTCAATTGGCAGTGGAAAAATCAATAAATATTTTAGAAGACTCCCCATTGTTTAATTCTGGAAAAGGAGCTGTTTTAAATTCAAATGGATACGCTGAGTTAGATGCATCGTTTATGGAAGGAAAATTCCTTAATGCAGGGGCTGTTTCAGGAGCTACAAAAATTAAAAATCCTATTAGTGCTGCTATAAAAGTTATGGAGAATTCACCACACGTAATGCTGTCTGGTAATGGAGCTGATGAATTTGCCAGTAAACAAGGCCTTGATATAGTAAATCCAGATTATTTTATAACAGAAAGGAGAAAAAAAAATCTTGAAAAAATGAAATTAAAAGAGATTGTTTTTAAAGAAAATTTAAGCAAACTGAATGAGGATAACTTTTATAAAAGTCAACTTTATGGCACTGTTGGATGTGTAGCTTTAGATAAACATGGAAATTTAGCAGCAGGAACATCAACTGGCGGAATGACCAATAAGAAATGGAATAGAATTGGGGATGCACCAATTATTGGAGCGGGAACCTATGCTAATAATTTAACTTGTGCTGTTTCGTCTACTGGATGGGGCGAATTTTTTATTCGAACAGTGGCTGCGTTTGATATTTCTGCACTGATGGAATATAAAAATTTGAAAATTGAAGATGCGGCAAGTTTAGTTATTAATGATAAAATTGGAAAATTAGGTGGAAATGGCGGAGTAATAGCAATTGATAACAAAGGCAATGTAGCTATGGAAATGAATACACCTGGAATGTATAGAGCACATATGAATTCAAAAGGAAAACTTTTAGTTAAGATTTATAAAGATGAGTAAAATTAGCTACTAAGAAACCAGATCACTGTTTTATTCCAATATTTCAGATTTAATGCTTTTTTTCTTTATTGGGATAATTCTTATTCCAGTTGTTATGTACCCTCGATTTATGTATACTTACTATGTTTGATTTGAAAAGAGTTTAGTAAACTTCATATAAACCTTCTCTCATTTCTTTTAGTAATTCTTAAGTCGGACAAACTTCTTTAAGTTCATCAGTATTTTCATTAACAAATTCACTTTTTGCATTATCTCTTTCATCCTTTATATTTTCACATTCAGTACAAAGGAATAAATTATAAATTTAAATAAATATAAGAAATAAACTTATTTGCTATCTTTAAAATATATATAAATTAACATGAAATTATTTCGAGAATTTAAAGAATTTGCGGTAAAAGGTAATATGATTGATATGGCAATTGGAATTATAATTGGCGCATCTTTTAACTCTGTTATTGACGTGTTAGTTAGAAAAGTAATATTACCGCCATTATCATTATTGTCTAATGGGATTAATCTGGAAAATCAAAAAATAGTATTAAGAGAATCACAAAAAAATAGTTTAGGTGAGCTTATAATTGAAGAAGCGGCAATTAACTATGGACTTTTTGTAGAAACTTTGTTAGATTTTTTAATAGTTGGTTTTACAATTTTTATTGTGGTCAAGTTTATAAACAGATTAAATAAAAAGGCAGAGGATCCAAAGGATAAATCAATTTCAACTCCAAAAAATATTCAACTATTGATTAAAATGAACGCATTACTTGAAGAACAAAATCGAATTTTAAGTAATAAAAAATAAAATTATTTGACTATAGCGCTGTACACAAGGGTTCTGAATTTTTCAGCAAGCTTAAGCTTGTAAGTTTCAAATGATTGAGTCATGTAAATAAAAACCATATTTTCAACAGGGTCTATTCTAAAATATGTTCCAAACATACCCCCCCAGCCAAAAGTTCCTTTAGAGCCAAATTTTGTATCACTCTCTTTAACCACTTCAAAGCCTAATCCAAACCCTTTCTTTTTGCCAAAAACTAATTTCTTGTATTTAAGTCCTATAGAATGATCTTCTTTCATTAACTCAATAGTTTTACTGGTTATGATTTTAGCATTGTTAAAAGTACCTCCATTTAAGAGCATTTGACAAAACTTCAAATAATCATTTGTCGTTGAAAGAAGTCCACCTGAGCCATTAAATAAAACTACATTTTCTGTAAAAGGAGAATTAGATTTATTATCAAACGACACAAGGTTTCCTTCACTTTCTTTTATATATAAAGTTGTTAATCTATGATTGTTAAGTTTAGGCAATTCAAAAAAGGTGTCTTCCATCCCAATTGGATCGAATAACCTAGTTTTTAAAAAATGATCTAATCTGAGTCCAGATAAAATTTCGATTAGATATCCAACAATGTCAGTTGAAGAACTATATCTCCATTGCGTGCCAGGCTCATACATTAAGGGAGTTTTTATTGCATCTTGGGTATATTCTTTCAGCGTCATCGAAATCACTTTTCTGTAATCATCTGGCCCTTTAAAACTAAATCCAGCAGAGTGCCTTAAAAGATCAATAATTTTAACATCGTTTTTGAGAGGTTTATTTTTTTTACGGGTTTTAACCGTTAAATTTTTGAACTCAGGAATATATTTATAAACAGGGTCATCTAGTTTAAATTTACCCTCTTCATAAAGTATCATAAGTCCTAATGAAACTATAGGTTTTGTCATTGACGCAATTCTAAAAATATCATTCTCATCAAGCTTGTCCTTTTCAGAAATATCAGAATAACCATAACTGTCAAAATGAATTATTTTTCCGTTTTTAACTATTGCAGTTTGGATAGCGGAAATATCTTTATTGTCAACATAGCTATGCATCACAGAATTTAAATTCAATAGCTTTTCTGTAGACATTCCATTTGCTTCAGGACTGTCTTTTTCTAAATAATTTTGACCTTTAATTGAAAAGAATATTAAAAAAAAGAGTAAAAAACTAAATTGTTTGGAGATTGATATAAAGTTCAATTTTTATAATGTTTAATCGGGATAAAAAATAATAAATAAATGTAATGTAAATTTAAATAAAAGTATAAATTTGCCGGAAATTAAAAATTAGAAATGAAAGCATTAGGTCAAAAATCAAGATTAAGATTTATTTCTCACAATCCTTCTTCATATTTATTTGAAAGTATTAAAAAAATATTATTAAAAAAGAGAAAATAGATGTTTATTTCAAAATCCATTTTTTAGGAATTTTTACAAAAACATTTTTTGAATAATTATCCTTTTCAAAAAATAATCCAATATCTCCATTATTAAGAATTGTAATAGAAGAGTATGCCGATTCCCCTTTATAAACTGTTTTACTCTTTCCCCAATTTTTACCTTGATCAAAACTTACACTAAGCGAAAGGTTGACTCTATCTTTTGAGCTAAAGGCATTTGAAAATAATAAAGCATTTTTGTTTTTATAATTTAAAGGGTAGTTAATTAAACCGGCATTACACCCTGGATCTAAAAGTTCATTGTTTTTAAAACTGCTCCAACTCAAACCTTTGTCATTAGAAATGTGGGAATACCTATATCCCTTTGAGTTTAACCTAGAGTTAACCAGCCAATCTCCATTGGAAAGTTCTACTATTTTTGATTCATCCCCGGGTATTAAAGGAAAATCGACTAGAAACCAAGATTCCCCATGATCTATACTTCCAAAGACATGAGTGCCTTTATTAAGATTTACTAGGCAATGTAAAAGGGTGCCATCTTTTGTTTGAATCCCTCTTCCAGAGGTTATAAACATAAAGTCTTTTTCCCATCCATCCTTAATTATTTCGTTTGTTATTTCTTTAGGACTTGTCCAGCTTTTCCCATCATCAGAACTTTTAATAAGCATAAATTTATAGACATCTTTAGCCTTGTCAAGATCCATATAGTTGTAAAACATGAAAATTTCATCTGTTACCTTATCAACAATTAAAGATGGGTCCGAAGCTGATTCTCCTAATGGGTAGTCAATTATTTTTTCAATTTCACTCCAAGATTCACCATTATCATAACTTTTTCTTATAACTATGTTTATATCGCGATTCGATCTTAAATCACCACAAGAAATATTGCGCTCATCTATTGCAGCTATTAATACCCCATTATTTGTTGTAACTATTGCAGGAATCCTGTAGCAGGCTACACTTGGATTCATTGTAGTATCAAATAAATTTTTAAACACTAATTCTTGAGAATAAACAGAAAAACTAAAAATTAAAACGAATAAATTAAAAATGTTTCTCATATTAATTTGGTGTTGTTTTTTGAATTATTAAATCTATTAATTTACTTCTTACATTGTTTTGATAAAATTTATCATTATTTCTTGTTGGGTAGACTCTATTTGTTAAAAAAATAATTGTTAGTTTTTTTTCTGGATCAACCCAAAACATGGTTCCTGTAAAACCTGTGTGTCCAAAACTTTGTTTAGACAAATTTTTATTTGGGTATTCGCCGAATTCATTTTTGGAGTAAGGTTTATCGAATCCAAGACCTCTTCTAATAGGACTGTCCTTATAAGCATAAGAAGTGAATTTTTTAATTGTTGAATCTTGAAAAATAAAATTATTTGGTTCAAGTGCTTGCAACAGTTTTCCAATCTCTTGAGCGCTTCCAAAAAGACCTGCGTTTCCTGAAATCCCACCCATAAAACTTGCTGCTTCGTCGTGAACGTTTCCGTGTATCAGTGTTTTCCTAAATATAGAGTCATATTCAGTTGGCACTATTAGTTCTTTTTTAACTTTTTCTTTTGGATTGAAATAAAGTTTGGCGTTTGTTTTGTCTAATAAAGAGGTATTAAAATATTGCTCAAAAGTTTTCCCCGAAAGTTTTTTAATAAGATTAGGAATATAAAAAAAGAATAAACCAGAGTAAACATACTCTCCTTTCTTATTAATTTTAGATTTTTTTATTCTTTTAAAAAGTTTCTTAAAATAATTTTTGTTTAGGTACAATCTCTCGTTAATAGCTGCACTGAAACGTTGATTTTTACTTTCTCTAATTACAGATTTTTTAAATTCCCCATTTTTTCTTTTTACATAATTTTGATGACTGATATAAGGAATCCACCCACTTGTATGGCTTAAACCTTCAATAATCGTTGTGGTTTTTTTATTAGATTTTTTTAAGTCTTTGAAATAAAATGAAAGAGGACTATTTAGATTTAAACCAAAATCTTCATAAAGTTTCATTATTGATAATGTTGAGGCCAGTACTTTTGTTAAAGAAGCTAAATCGTATATATGATCATTATTAATACGATTAATTGAATCGTAAGTTTGGTAACCATAGGATTTATTAACTACAATGGAATCTTTAATTTTTATATAAACCTGAGCTCCAGGGAAAGCCTTTTGTTTAATACTTAAATTAATTAAACTATCGATTTTTTGAATAATATTATTTTGACCATAATTAAAAAAAGAAATTAAAATAAATAATACAATAAGTTTATATTTCATCAAGTTTTGGAATTATTGTTTCACTGTCTTTGGCTAGTTCTTTCTGTTTGATTAGTTCGGAATGCATCTTAATAATTTCATTTTTATATTTAGAGTTATTAAACTGATTTTTTAATTCATAAGGATCATTGACAAGATCGTAAAATTCCCAAGCAATAGGCGTCTTAGCTTTACTAGTGGAATTTTTATTCAACCCATCTCCATAATAGTAGATCAATTTATTTTTACTACTTCTTATCCCTAGGTGAGCGGGTCTTGCTGGACTGTGCTCCCAGTATCTGTAATAAGTATAATCTCTAGTTTTTAACTTTTCGTTTGTTTCTAAAGATTTTCTAAAACTTCTACCTTGAAATGAAACGGGAGGTTTAATTCCAGCATAGTCTAAAAACAATGATGGAATATCCAAGTTAAGTACTAAATCATCTATTCTATGGGATTTTAAAACTTTTTTAGGATAACTAATTACAAATGGCATTCGTGATGATTCTTCATACATCATTCTTTTGTCAAAAAACCCATGTTCACCAAGAAAGTAACCTTGATCAGATGTGTAAATTATAATAGTGTTTTGTAATTGATTGGATTCTTTTAAATAATTGATAATCTTTTGAAGATTATCATCAATTGAAGCGGCACATCTTAAAAAATCTTTTACAAATTTTTGATAAGATTTAGATCTAATTTCTTTTTGACTCAAGCCTTCAATAGAAAATGGCATTCCAGGATATTTAATGTCAGTATTTATATTTTGTTTGTTTTGAAATTCTATCCATCTAGTAGTTAAAATTTCTAAATGTTGGCCATCAAAGCTTCTTCCGCTTTTTGAAGGTAAAAAGTCATACAGAGATTGTGGTTCTGGAAGAGTAACGTTTTTTAAAAAAGAATTATGGCGCTTTGGGTAATCAAATGGTTCGTGAGTTGCCTTAAAATGAGTCATTAAAAAAAAAGGATCTTTTGAATCTCTTTTTTTTAACCAATCTATTGAAGAATCTCCAATTATATCAGATGAAAATCCAACCTCTTGGACTCCACCTTTATACCCTTCTTCCCAATTTTCTTTAGTCTTAAAAACTGGATTATTATATTTTCCTTGACCGGGGAGGATTTTGTAATAATCAAAACCTGAGGGCTCTTTTTTTAAATGCCACTTTCCTATTAGAGCTGTTTGATACCCACTTTTTTTAAGAACTTTAGCAACATTTAAGCTGTCAGGACTTAAGTTATCTCCCAGAGTATAAACTCCATTTTGGTGACTATATTGGCCTGTTAGAATTGAGGCTCTACTTGGCACACAAATAGAATTAGTACAGAACATATTATTTAATACAGTTCCGTTATTAGCTAAATATTCAATGGCATCATTTTTAACATAGTCGTCTAGTATCCCATTGTAGATTCCCCAAGCTTGTGAGGTATGGTCATCAGCCATAATAAAGAGTATGTTTGGTCTGTTGTTATTGTTTTGATTAGAGCACGAATTCAATAATAGCAGAGAAAACAATGTTATAACAATGGTTTTATGGTTTTTAATAAACAGGTAAAACATAAAAGTTTTTATAATAATTATTTAAATTAGATAAAAATTATTTGATCTTAAATGAAATGGTATAATATTAACTTTTTATTGCTTTTTTTTATTTTATACCCAAATAAAGTTTTATCACAAGTCATGGAAAATAAATTAAGTCAAGAAAAAAGTCTTTACCTTAAACAGCACGCTTCAAACCCTGTCAACTGGCTTCCTTGGGGAGAAGAAGCTCTTTCTTCAGCTCAAAAATTAGATAAACTTTTGGTTATTAGTATTGGTTATTCATCATGTCATTGGTGCCACGTAATGGAAGAAGAAAGCTTTGAAAAAGAAGACGTAGCCGATGTAATGAATAAAAAGTATATTAACATTAAAGTTGATAGAGAAGAAAGACCTGATATTGATGAAATTTACATGAAAGCACTTGTCTTAATGACGGGAAGCGGAGGATGGCCAATGAATATTATTGCTCTTCCTGATGGAACCCCCATTTGGGGCGGCACCTATGTGCCGAAACCACAATGGATTCAGGTACTTAACCAGGTGGATGAGTTTTACAGAAGCAGAAAACCAGATGTGTTAGAGTATGCTAAAAACATAAAAGAAGGTGTAAAAAAAGAAGCTCTTATTTCTCCTGCGATTGATAAAGACGGGTTTTCTAAAGATTTACAAAGTGAATTAGCAGATAAAGCATTTAAACATACAGACAAGATAAATGGAGGTTTTGGAAACAGTCAAAAATTTCCTCTTCCTTCAATGCTGAACTTTTTTTTAAGATATTCGACAGAGAATGATAATCTAGAAATAAAAAACTTTGTAAAAACTACACTTTTTAAAATCGCTCAAGGAGGCATAAATGATAGAGTAGAAGGAGGTTTCCATAGGTATACAGTAGACAGCTTGTGGCATATTCCACATTTCGAAAAAATGTTATACGATAATGCTCAGCTGTTAAGTGTTTTTTCTAAAGGTTACAAAGTTTTTAAAGAGCCAAGATTTAAAGAAGAATTATATAATATGTATAATTTTTTAGAATTAAAAATGTCAAGCCCTGACAATTTAATTTATTCTAGTATTTCAGCTGACACAAATTATAAAGACGGATCTAAAGAAGAGGGAGATTTTTATGTGTGGAAAAAAGAGGAGCTTAAACAAGTTCTGCAAGAGGATTATAATTGGGTAAGCGGTTATTATAACATAAATGACAAGGGTTATTGGGAGAAACAAAATTATGTTTTTATTCAAACGGAATCAGATAAAGACTTTGCCTCTAGTATTAATTTAAATTTAAATCAATTTAAAGAAAAATTAAAATTAGCAAATAAGAAACTCTATGATTATAGAGAAAAAAGGATAAATCCGATTACAGACACTAAAATAGTTTTTTCTTGGAACGCCTTAACTATAAGGGGGATGGTGGATAGCTATAAAGCTACAGTTGATAATATCTTTTTAAATAAAGCTCTTTTAATTGAAAAAGCTTTGAGTGATAAAATGATTTCTGATAAGATTATTTTTCACTCTAATAGTTTTAATAATCTGGATCAAGTTCTCTTTTTTGAAGATTACAGCTATTATATAGATGCTTTAATTGGACTTTATGAGGTCACATTTAACGAAAAATGGCTTATTAAAGCAAATGATTTTACGAAATTTAGTAATGAAGTCTTTTTAGAAAGCAATGGATACTTTAAGTTTTCAACCACTAAAGAGAATTTATACACAAATACATTAATAAACTTAGATGATGGGGTAACTCCATCTGCAAATTCAGTGATGAATTTCAACTTATTTAGATTAGGGCACTATCTAGGGAATAAAGAATATAGTCAGCATTCTAAAAAAATGATTAATAACATTAGTGAAAATATTAAAGAAAGGGTTACAGACCATCTTTTTTGGTTATGGCTTTCACAGAATTATTCGAATAAATTCTACGAATTAGCCATTAGTGGAGACGATGCAAAACAAAAAGCTAAAGAATTAATGTTAAAGTATTTACCTAATACGTTGACAGCTGCATCAAACAATTCTTCAGAAATGTATTTATTAAAGGACAGGTATTTTGAAAATGAGACCTATATATATGTTTGTGTTGACAACACTTGTAAATTCCCCGTCACAACAATTAAAGAAGCAGAAGCTCTATTTAATGATTAATAACGGACTAATAGATTTTTAAAAGCATCACTATAAATACCACCTACTTTATAAGGTGTTTTGCCTATGTAAGCAATACTGCCGTCTATTACATCAATCTTATTTATAGCTACAGTTGTTGATCTATGAATTCTAATGAATTTAGATTTCGGAAGAGATTCTGTAAAAGCAGTTAGAGTTGTATGAACTATAAAGTTTTTGTTTTGAGTTACAATCTTTATATAATCCTTTAAACTTTCAATAACCAGTATATCAACATAATTTATTTTGACATTTAACTTATTTACTCTGACGAAAATGAAATCTAAAATAATTATTTTATTTTTTTTGATTTGTTCCAATACTTTATTTACAGCTTTTTCAAATCGTAAAAAAGGAATAGGTTTTAGCAAATAATCAACAACATCTAAATCATAGCTTTCTAATGCATATTCAGAGTGAGCACTTGTAATAATTGTTTTTGGAGGATTTTCTAAACTTTTTAAAAAGCTTATTCCATCAATAAAAGGCATATTAATATCAAGAAACATTAAATCAACCTTACCTTTTTTAATAATTTCCATAGAATCATTTGCGTTGGAATAAACACCTAAACAATTAAGAAAATCTATTTTTTTTATAAAGTTTTCAATTACTTTGATAGCTAGGGGTTCGTCGTCAAGAATAATACAGTTAATCATTTTTTAATTTAACTTTTAATTCAGCAATATATTTATTTTTTTCTTCATAGGTGTCTAAACTAAAATTTTCTTTTCCATAATTAATTTCAAGTCTTTTTTTAATATTTGCAAGTCCGATTCCTCCAATTTGAGCTTTAATTGGTTTAGTTGATTTTAAGAAAGAATTCTCAACTTTAAAGTTAATTTCAGATGAATCTATTTTAAGATCAATAGTTATGTAACTGTTTTTTTTTGAATTTCTAGCGCCATGCTTAAATGCATTCTCCACAAGTGGAATTAAAAGTAAGGGCCTAATCATAGTTTTTTTCACTGCTCCTCTAACGTTAAAAGTCACTTTTAGCTCTTCATTATATCGCAATTTCTCTATATATATATAATCTTTAATGTGCTTAATTTCGTTTCTCAAAGTTTGATATTCTTTTCCCGTTTCATAAAGGAAATATTTCATTAAATCAGATAGTTTAAGAATAAGATCAGGGGCCTTATCAGATTTGTCTATTGTTAAAGAATACAAATTATTTAAAGTGTTAAAAAAGAAATGTGGCTGAATTTGTGATCTAAGATACTTGAGTTCGTTTTCTAAAAGAACTTTGTTACTATTTAATAGTAGTTCTTTTTGTTTCGTCCAGTCTATTACTAACTTTATACAACTGACAAAGGTAATTACGTATACTTCTCCAAGAACAGTTTGAATTATATAATCAAAAGTGATATTTGAAGTTATACCTGCATATTCAGGCAGGAGATCTTCATTTAAAAGAGAGACTGTTAGTTGAAACTTTAAAAGAAAAGCTATACTTAGGCTTAAAGTAATTAAACTAAAAAACTCGAAAGCTTTTCCTTGAAATAATTTTGGCAAAAAAATAAATATAAAGAGATAACAAAGGATTATGTGAATTGGAAATCCAATTAAATTAGATTTCAGGGAGTAGGCATAGTCTTGATAAAAAAGCCCCCACCTAGTCACGTTAAACGCGAAGTAAGCTAACCAGAAATATATTTGAGCATGAATTGGAATAGAGGATATCTTATTATATGTAGGATTGGAAAATAATACACTTTTGGAAATACTCATACTTAATTTATCTAGTGTTTCATCAGTTTCGCAATAAAATCTTACAAGCTTGTATAAAATTCTATGATTTTTTCTTAATTAATTACTAAATTAAAAAATCAATCTTAAATTATTGTTAATGAAGACATTTAAATTCACTTCTTTATTGCTAGGTTTATTAGCCATGCTTTTTGTATCATGTGAAAGCAATTCTGAGAAAGTGCCTCCAAACATTGTATTTGTATTGACAGATGACCTAGGGTTTGAAGATTTAAGTTCCTACGGCTCAAAAATAACAAACACTCATAATTTAGATAAGTTAGCCAGTGAAGGCGCGTTATTAAACTCATACTATTCGCCTCAAGCGGTTTGTTCAGCATCTAGAGCTGCAATTTTAACAGGAAGTTATCCAAACAGAATTGGTTTTAGTGGGGCTCTTGGCCCTAATTCAAAAAAAGGTATTAACTCAAATGAACTATTGATTTCGGAAATGTTAAAGGACAAGGGTTATAAAACAGCTGCTTATGGAAAATGGCATCTTGGAGACAATAAAAAATTTTTACCAACAAGGCACGGGTTTGACGATTTTTATGGAATATTATATTCAAATGATATGTGGCCATTTCACGCAGAATATCCTGACAGCTACCCTGATTTAATGCTTTACGATAAGGAAATCCCCATAAAAATATTAGAAGATCAATCAAATTTAACTAAAGAGTTAACCTTGAAAAGTGTGGAGTTTATTGAAAAAAATAAAGACAACCCTTTCTTTTTATATTTAGCACACCCACAGCCTCATGTTCCTTTGTTTGCTTCAGCTGATTTTAAAGGAAAATCTAAGAACGGACTTTATTCTGATGTCATTCAAGAAATTGATTATTCTGTTGGAGCGATAATGAAAGCATTAAAGGATAATAATCTTGAAGACAATACAATTGTTGTGTTCACTTCAGACAACGGTCCTTGGCTTTCGTATGGAAAACATGCTGGATCAACTGGAATTTACAGAGAAGGAAAGGGAACAACTTGGGAAGGGGGGCAAAGAGTCCCTTGTATAGTTTGGTATCCAAACGAAATAAAGCCAAACACTGTAATTTCTACGCCTCTTATGGGCATTGATTGGCTACCGACTTTCGCTAATGTTACCAATTCAAATTTGTCTGAAAATAAAATTGATGGAAAAAATATTTGGGAGATTTTAATCAATAAAACAGATAAACCCCCTCACGAAGCTTTGTTCTTTTATTATCATGTAAACAGCTTGCACGCAGTAAGATACGGAGATTGGAAAATGTATTTCCCACACCGATATAGAACATTAAGCGGAAGAGAGGGTAGAGACGATGGAATCCCTATTAAATATGAATATGTAAATTTAGAAACAACAGAATTATATAATTTAATTGATGACCCTAGCGAAACAAAAAATATATACAATGAATTTCCTGAAATTGCTAAAAAAATAGAAATACTAGCTGATATTAAGAGAAAAGAAATTGGAGATGATTTAACGAAGGTTAATGGGACTGAAAACAGGCCTATAGGAATGATTGATTAATAGCATTTAAAACATTTATTTTATGAATAACAGAAGAAATTTTATTAAAAAATCTATTCTTGGAGGTGTAGGAGCCACGACGTTATTAAACTGTGAAACTCCAAAAAAAAGCGAAACTAAAGCTACTTATCCAAGAATAATTTCAACTTGGAATCATGGGGTTCCTGCTAACCAAGAAGCTTGGAAACACTTAATGGAAGGCCAATCTGGGTTATCAGCTGTTGAAGCAGGAGTTAAAATACCAGAAGCAGATCCAAAAGTAAGATCAGTAGGCTATGGCGGGTACCCAGATAGAGAAGGGATAGTAACGCTAGATGCTTGTATAATGGATAAAAATAATAATTGTGGCTCAGTAAGTTTTTTACAAAATATAAAACATCCTATTTCAGTTGCGAAATTAGTAATGGAAGAAACCCCACATATAATGTTATCTGGAAAAGGAGCTTTTGATTTTGCAATTTCAAAGGGATTTAAAAAAGAAAATCTTTTAACTGAAGCATCAAAACAGGATTGGATTAATTGGAAAAAAAAATCAAAATACAAGCCAGTTATTAATTTAGAAAATCACGATACCATTAGCATGCTGTTAATAGACGATAATGGAGATTTATTTGGAGCTTGCACAACAAGTGGAGCGGCTTGGAAAATGCATGGCAGAGTAGGCGATTCGCCAATAATAGGAGCGGGCTTGTTTTTAGATAATGAAATAGGCGCTGCAGCAGCTACTGGTTTAGGTGAGGCTGTCATAAGAACTTCTGGAAGTGCTATGGTTGTAGAATTAATGAGACAAGGACATTCCCCACTTGAAGCATGTAAAAAAATAGTTGACAGAATTTCTAAAATCCATAAATCAGGACCTGAGTGGGAATATTTACAAGTTGGGTTTATTGCAATGAACAAAAAAGGAGAATATGCAGGTTATAGTTTAAGAAAAGGATTTAATTATGCTATTTGCGACTCTTCAAAACAAAACTTACTTTTAGATGCTAAACACGCTATTTAATTTCTCAAATGCTTGAAATTTTAAATTATTTAGGGAAATTTCATCCGGTAATCATTCATTTACCTATTGGAGCTTTATACCTTACCTTTTGCTTAGCATTATTAGAAAAAATCTTTAAAAGCAAGTATGTAATTCCAATAAGGTTTGGTTTATTATTTTCTTTTGTATTTGCTCTATTTTCTTGTTTTTTAGGATATTTTCTTTCAATTGGTGGAGATTATTCAGAAGCTATTTTAGACAAGCACATGTGGCTAGGAATTTCAACTGCTTTATTTATTGGGATCTTATTATGGCTTCATAAAAAAAGTAATTATGAAAAATATTTTATTCCTTTATTTGTTTTCACCATTGTTTTGCTTTCTATTACGGGTCATTTTGGGGGAAGTATTACTCATGGAAACGATTACTTAAAAATACCTGAATTTAATAAGGATTATAAGGTCGTAAAGCTTGATAGTGTTGCGTTATATTCTCAGGTAATTCAACCCATTTTGGATAATAAATGTGTAAAATGTCACAATCAAAACAAGTCTAAAGGAGGTTTAATTTTAGATTCACAAAATGCCATAATAAAAGGCGGAGAGTCAGGCGTGATTTTAAACGCTTTTAATAGTGCTACTAGTCATTTGTATAATTACCCGAACCTGCCTATTGAAGATGAAATGCACATGCCTCCTAAAGGAAATACTCAATTAACTAATCTAGAAATTCAACTTATTAAGTTGTGGATTGAATCTGGGTCAGATTTTGAGAACGTTACTATTATGAATAATCTTTCAATTGAAAATCAAAACAGTTTAACATCTTTTTTCCCTCCAATACAAAAAAACGTTTCACCTCCTAGTTTGAATCATTTAAAAAAATTAATTGAGTTAGGTTTTAGATTAGAGAGAAATAGCAACGAAAATAATTTTCTCGAAGCTAAATTTGTTGGATCTAAATTGGAATCAAAACATTTAAGTGCACTTATAAAAATAAAAGCACAGCTTATTAAATTAGATCTTAGTAATTCAAATTTAGATGATAAGCTTTTTTTTAGACTGAGTAAGTTAGAAAACCTAAAATATTTAAAGGTTGACAATACTTCTATAATAGACATATCTTTAAAACATTTGCCAAAACTTTTAGAAACCCTAATAATTAACGGCAACAATATTTCCAACAAAGGGTTAATCTTTTTAGAAGGAAATAAATCATTGAAAAATATTTATGCATGGAACACTAAAATCAATGAAAACTTAATTAATAAAGAAAATACTGCTACTATTTATTTAGGTGTTAAAGATTTTTCTAAGGGAGTTCCGCTTTCTGAGCCAATAACAGTTTCGGAACAAACAATGTTTTCAGATTCTTTAAAAATAGAATTCTATAATCCTCTAGGAAACCCTACAATAAGATACACTCTTAACGGAGAGGATCCTGATTCATTATCTGTTATTTATACAAAACCTTTTTTGATTTCAAGCTCGTTAAATCTTAAGGCAATTGCATTTAAAAAAGGGTGGTTGGATAGTAAAATAAGTTCTGTAGATTTTGTTAAAGTCGAAGGAATATTAGAAAACTATATTTTAAAAACTTCACCTGATAATAGATATAAAAACCCAAAGAAATTGTTTGACGGGGTTGTTGGAGATATAAACTTTAGAGAAGGAGACTGGAATGGGTTTATTCGATCTCAAGATTACGTAATTGGCGTTAATGAGCGAAATTCTGGCGACTTGATTGTTGAAATAGACTTAAAGGACAAACTATACTCTGCCATTGGCATTCATGCATTGGAATCTATTGGAGCTTATATTATGTTTCCTGAAAGCGTAGAGCTTTATGACATAAGCCAAAAAAAAGAAAAATTAATTTACTCTAAAAATTTTATTGCATCAAAATTGGACGCCCCTAACTTAACTAAATTTTATAAAGTTCCAATAACAAACAAATCAAGTAAACTTAAACTTGTTGTAAAAAGCAACAAACAGTTGCCTGAAGGTCATCCTGCAGAAGGAGAATATGCCTGGCTATTTGTTGACGAGATATTACTTTTGTAACTATATAAAACATCCAATTTTGAAGGTTTTATAACAAAAAAGACTTTTTCTAAACCTTTTTACATCATTTTTTATCGAAATAAACAAAAGATTCGTCGAAATTTTAAATTAAAAAAGAAGATATGTTAAAAAAGTGTTAAGTATTTTATTAGATTAGTACTGATTTAAACAAAACAAAAAATTTATGAAAACAAAATTCTTAAGAATTCTGTCTTCTTTTTTATTGATGGTTGCTTTCGGTTTTACCGTGCAAGCTCAATCGATTAGTGGTACAGTAACAGATGAAAATGGTGTTCCATTACCTGGTGCAACTGTTTTAGTTCAAGGAACTCAAAACGGAGTTTCAACTGATTTTGACGGTAACTATTTAATCAATGCTTCAAGCGGGGATGTCCTTGTTTTTAGTTTTGTGGGGTATACTTCTCAATCACTAGTTGCTAGTTCTGTAACGCTTAACGTTTCATTATCTCCTGACAATGCATTGGCTGAGGTAGTTGTTACTGCACTTGGCGTTAAAAGAAACGTTAAGGCAGTAGGTTATTCTATCACACAAGTTGATGGTTCTGAACTAAGTTCTAACAAAACTTCAAATGCTATTAATGCCCTTCAAGGTAAAGTTGCCGGAGTTATGGTAACTGGATCTGCAATGGGTGCTAAGGGATCAAGTAGAGTTGTTATTCGTGGTTCGAGTTCATTAACTGGAGACAACCAACCGTTATACGTTATTGATGGAATTACTATTGATAACAGTAATTTAGGTTCTGCAGGTATGTGGGGTGGTGCTGATTACGGAGATGGTATTTCTAGTATAAACCCTGATGAAATTGAATCAGTGACTGTACTTAAAGGTGGAGCTGCTGCAGCACTTTATGGATCTAGAGCTTCTAATGGTGTTATTATTATTAACACTAAAACTGGAGCAGGGGCTGAAGGAGTTGGTGTAGAATTCAATAGTACTACGCAGTTCGACATGGTTAACCTAAGTCTTAGAGATACACAAGAAATTTATGGTCAAGGTAGAGACTTTTCTAAATTGTCTGACAATATTGATAATTACCAGGCTTGGGGACCAAGAATGGACGGATCTATGATCACACAATGGGATGGTGTTTCAAGAAAATACTCTCTTCAGCCAAGTGCTTTAGAGGCTTATTACCTTACAGGTGAAACTTATACTAATACTGTAGCAGTTTCAACTTCTGGCAAAAATTCCAATACACGTTTTTCTATGAGTAACATGGCGAATACGGATATTGTCCCAAATTCTAGTTTAAATAGAAATTCTTTTGGAATAAACAATTCAAATAAATATGGTGATAAAATTACTGTAGATATTAACATGAAATATGTCATTGAAGGTCAGGAAGGAAATCCTCAGATGTCGGATGCTCCAGGAAATGGAAATTTCTCTGCTAACTTATTTGCGCCATCGCTTAATGTTATGGACATGATGGGAGAAGGAGGACTTGGTAGAAATGCTGACTTGACTGAATTTAGAATTAGTGATAGTAGTTATTCTCAAAACCCTTGGTTTGCTGCTTATAACTTCATTAACTCATCTGATAAAGAAAGGTTCATTGGAGCTATTAATGCTAGATGGGATGTCACGGACTTTTTATATTTAAGAGGACGTATTGGAGGAGATAGATATACTAATTCAAAACAGAATTCTACTCCATGGGGAACAGCTTTCCAACCAAAAGGGTCTATGTCTGAATCGGAACAAACTTATAGACAATACGATGCAGATATGTTTATTGGTACAGATAATTTACAAGTAGTAGATGGTGTTTCTTTAACTGCTTTTGCAGGGATTGGAACTAACAATCAACAATATGAAGCATACAGCGTTTCTGGATCAGACTTTATTGTTCCATTTTTAATTAATGTAGGAAACACTAAGAATCAAGGACACGGTTACAGTATCTGGGAAAAGCAAATAAATTCTGCTTATGGTTCTGCTGAACTTGGATTCGATGACTGGGCTTACTTGACTGTAACAGCAAGAAACGACTGGTTTTCAACTTTATCTCAGAAAGATAAAGTAGCACCAAATAATGATTTATATACTTCAGCTTCTTTATCACTTGTTCTTTCAGATGCTTTAGATCTTGGTGAAACAATTTCTTTCTTAAAGTTAAGAGGAGGGATTTCTCAGGTAGCGGGTGGTGCTAATAACCCATACGCACTTAGTTTATCTTACGGGATTTACGGACAAGGTCACTTAGGAGCTTCACTAGGAAATATTAGTGGAGGAACGATTCCTAACTCAGAGATCACTCCTTTTGAAAAGAATGAAACAGAATTTGGTATGGATTTAAGATTGTTTGACAACAAGCTTTCTATAGATGCTACTTATTATGACAACGAAACTCTAGGAGATATTGTAGGAGTTAGTGCTTCAGCAACATCAGGTTACGGAAGTGCGCTTGCAAACCTAGGTAACATATCTAATAAAGGTATTGAGTTGTTAATAAAAGGAACTCTTATTCAAACAGAAGATTTTGCTTGGAACGCTTCAATTAACTACACTAATAATACTAGTAAAGTAGTTGCTACTAACGATTCAGGTGGAAATATCTCTATGGATGAGCCAAGATCTCAAAATATTAGAGTTACACATATCGTAGGTGAAAAGTATGGAGCTTTATACGGATCTTCTTTTGTTAGAGATGCAAGCGGTTCTATAGTTCATGAAATGGTAAATGGTATTCCTCTTCCAAAAATAGGAGACAGAAAAATATTAGGATTTGGTGTTGCTCCGACTCAACTTGGAATTGGAACTTCTTTCCGTTACAAAGATTTTAATGGCTCTCTTTTATTTGAAGGTAAGTCGGGTGGTCAGGTTTATTCTGGTACCAATGCTTATTTAAAAAGAAATGGACACCACAAAATAACAGTTCCAGCTGGTGGACGTGAAGCTGGTTTTGTGCCAACTGGAGTTATGGCAGATGGAAGTAAAATTACTACTTCTATTCCTGCTGCTCAACAAGAAGACTATTGGAGACAATCGTATTTAATTGCTGAACAAGATGTGGTGGATGCTGACTACATGAGACTTCGTTCGTTAAGTATTGGTTATAATATTCCATCTGATAAGCTAGAAGGAACATTTATTAGCAAAGCATCAATATCACTTATTGGAAGAAACTTATTCTTCTTAAGTAACAGTGTTGATAATCTTGACCCTGAATCTGCTTATAATGCAGGTAATTCAGCTGGTTTAGAATATTTTGCTCTTCCTGTACCAAGAACTATTGGTCTTAATGTAAATCTTAAATTTTAAACTTATATAATTATGAAAAAAATATTATTAACATTTTTTGCTTTAAGTTTAGTTCTTTCCTCTTGTGAGTTTGACAAGGGATTCGAGGAAATGAACGTAAACCCTTCAAAAGCATCGCAACTTGATGTTGCTAACAAGTTTGCATCTGTTGTGTTGCAAACATCTGGTGGTAGATACGAAAACTGGAGAGCCAGTTTGATCTATCAATCAGTAATGATTCAACATTTTTCAGCTGTAGCTGGATATTGGTCAGGAGATAAGTATTACAGAAATGATGGATACGCTACTTCTTTATGGGATAGTTATTACCCATCTGCGGTTAAAGAAATTGAGGACATTAGAGCTCAATTAACTGCTGAAGGGAATACTGGTTCTGAAATGGGTATGACACGTATTTTAAGAGTATATATTTACTCTAGACTTACGGATCTTCACGGAGATGTTCCTTACAGTGAAGCTGGTCAAGGATACATCAATGGCATCTTAAAGCCTAAATATGATGCTCAAAAGGATATTTATATGGATTTCCTTAAAGAGTTAGAAGAAGCGGTTGCTCAAATTGGAGCTTCCACTACATTGGGAGTTTCTGATTTAGTTTTCCAAGGAGACACTGCAAAGTGGAAAGCTTGGGGTAACTCAATGATGCTAAGACTTGCAATGAGATTATCTAAAGTTGATGCAGCTACTGCACAAGCTTGGGCTGAAAAAGCAGCACCTAATACAATGACATCTAATGATCATATAGCTATGATTGCTCATACTGACGGGCCAGAAGGAATCAACAAGAATGGACATGGTGAAGTTTTTGATGCGGATGGTAACCCAAGAATGAGTAAGACTTTTGTTGACTGGTTAAAAGACGATCCTAGACTTCCAATATTGGCAGCTAGAAGATCTGATGGAAGTACTGCGATTGCTGATCTAATTGGTATGCCAAATGGAAGTACTGGAGTTACGGTTCCAGACACTTCTATTTATGCTGAGCCTAATAGAAACGTAATTACAGGGAGAGCTGTTCCTATGGTTCTTCAAACTTATGCAGAGGTTAGACTTTTAAAAGCTGAAATGGCTCAAAGAGGTTGGTCTGTTACAGGATCTGCTCAAGCTCACTACGACGCTGGAGTAAAAGCTGCTATGCAAATGTTAAGCGGTATTTACCCTAATGCAGCGGCTATTACTGATGATGAAGTGACTGCTTACTTGGCTGCTAAGCCATACGATGCTAGTAAAGGTCTTCAAATGATCGGAGAGCAATACTGGGCAGCTACTTTATTAAATGAGTACGAGGCATTTTCTAACTGGAGAAGAACAGGATTTCCTGTATTAACTCCGACTAATGATCCAGGAAATGTTACTGGAGGAACTATTCCAAGAAGGTTAATTTACCCAACTGGCGAAGGTTCTACAAATAAAGAAAATTATGATGCAGCAAATGCTAGACAAGGTGAAAACAATTTTACCACAAGAGTTTGGTGGGATAAATAAAAATTAGCATTTATTTTTATAAATTAAAAAAGAGGGATTAATTTCCCTCTTTTTTTTTACTTTTATTTTATGAAAGCATTGCTTGTGATATTCCTTTTATTATTTAATTATTCCTTTTGTCAAGAAACAGTTTTTGAATTATTAAATTCAAATCAAACAGGAGTTGAGTTTAATAATGTTATTGAAGACAAAAAGGAGCATAATATTTTACTTTATGCAAATTACTACGGAGGATCTGGAGTTGGAATAGCTGATTTTGACAATGACGGGTTACAGGATATTTACTTTGGAGGAAATCTAGTTGCTGATAAAATCTATAAAAATTCGGGAGATTTTAAATTCATAGATAAAACAGAAAATTCAGGAATTTTAGATAATGGATCCTGGTCATCAGGTATAACAATTGCAGACATTAATAATGATGGACTTGTGGATGTATATATTAGTAAAGAGCTATATGATGACAAACCTGAGTTAAGAAGAAATAAATTATATATAAATAAAGGTAATTTTATTTTTGTAGAATCTGCAGAAGAATGGGGCGTTGATGTATCAGCAAGAACTAGACATGCTGTATTCTTTGATTACAATAATGATGGATACTTAGATTTATATCTACTTAATCAACCTCCAAATCCTGGTAGTTACTCTAAGTTTTTTGGTTCTGACTTAACATTGCCTGAATATTCGTTACAATTATTTAAAAATACAGGAAATAATAGTTTTATTGACGTAACTAAAGAAGCCGGTCTTAATAGAACAGGCTTTCCAAACAGTGTTGTTGCCTCAGATTTAAACCAAGATGGGTATGTTGATTTATATGTCGCAAATGATTTTGATGCACCTGATTTTTTATATTATAACAATGGAGATGGAACATTTTCTTATGAAACGGAAAGCTCCTTAAAACACACTTCTTTCTATAGTATGGGCGTAGACTCTGCTGATATAAATAATGATGGAGAGTTAGATGTTATGGTTGTTGATATGACAGCAGAAGATAATTTTAGATTAAAATCTAATATGAGCGGGATGAATCCCTCTTCGTTTTGGAAAGTCGTTCAAAATGGTGGACATTTTCAGTATATGTTTAATACACTTCAAATCAATAACGGAGATAAAACTTTTAGTGATGTTGCTCAATACACTAAAACTTCAACAACGGATTGGAGTTGGGCAAATCTAATTGCTGATTTTGATAATGATGGTTTAAAAGACATATACGTTACAAATGGACTTTTAAGAGATATTAGAAATACTGATGCAGACAAAAAATTAGGTGAGTTTATTTTAAAAATCGCAGATGATTATGTTAAAAAAAAAAAAACTTTTGATTATAATCTTTGGGATATTCTCCCATTAGATAAAGCTTTGGAATTAGTTCCTAGTGTTAAGATTAAGAATTACCTCTATAAAAATTACGGAAATCTTGATTTTAAAAATGAGACAAAGTCATGGGGCTTGGATCAGCCTAGTTTTTCTAACGGTGCCTCCTATGCAGATTTAGATAATGATGGAGATTTAGATTTGGTAGTAAATAATGTAAATGAAAAGGCATTTATCTATAAAAACAATTCAAAAAATAATTTTTTAAGATTAGAACTCATTAACGAGAATAATAAACCTGTCTTTGGATCTAAAGTTTCGTTATACAATGGTAAAGAAATTCAGCTTTCTGAAAGTTCTAATGTTAGAGGAATTTACTCTACAAGTGAAAATATGATTCACTTTGGATTGAGTGATCATAAAAAAGTTGATAGTTTAATTATTACTTGGCCAAACTCTCTACAAACTAAATTATACAATGTAAAAACTAATCAAGTATTAAAAATAAATTCAATAAATTCAAAGCGTTTTAATTCTAATTCTAATTCAAAAAAATTGTTTTTTGAAGAGGTCCCAACTAAAATAAATTACACACATATTGAAAATTCTTTTGATGATTTTGAAAAGCAAGTTTTACTTCCACATAAATTATCTCAATTAGGTCCTGCACTAGCAGTTGGCGATGTTAATGGAGATGATTTAGATGATGTTTATATTGGATCGGCATCTGGAAAAGTTTCAAAATTACTTATTCAAAATAAACAAGGAGAACTTATAGAGTCAGATAATAATACTTGGAATCCTCATAAAGTTCTTGAAGATATTGATGCAATTTTTATTGATATTGATAACGACGGAGACAATGATCTTTATGTTGTTAGTGGAGGAAATGAATTTTCTCCCAATTCTAGCACATATCTTGACAGAATATATATTAACGATGGTAAAGG
>TARA_B110000503_G_scaffold92781_1_pt1 | contig 62654 bp, 49 predicted proteins | sample TARA_B110000503 | Tara Oceans TARA_B110000503 (sample SAMEA4397472) | marine metagenome | biome: Polar Biome; feature: [SRF] surface water layer (ENVO:00010504); material: water (ENVO:00002006), including particulate matter (ENVO:01000060) such as... | depth 5 m | reverse complement strand
TGTCAGGGCGATAAAGGCGCAGCCGGATCCCGGTAGCATCAAGCTGGTTAACATCGGTTCTGTTGCGATGACCGGTGATCGCCTGTATCAAGGTTACGAGCAGCTGCCCTGAGGTCGGATGTCATGTCGCCCTCCGTCAATATTCTTATCCCGACCTACAACCAGGCTGAGCACCTGACGTACGCGGTTCAGAGTGCACTTGATCAGGACTATGATGACCTGCAGGTCATCGTGTCCGATGATGCATCCTGCGACGCAACAGAGTCTGTACTAAATCGATTTTCCACCAACCCAAGGCTTCTGGTGAATCGAAATTCGCACAATCTTGGACGCGTGGGCAATTACAGGAAATGTCTGTATGAACTAGCGACTAGCGACTGGGTGTTGATTCTGGATGGAGACGACTATCTCTGCGAAAAATCCTATATCTCCGATGCTATTGATACCGCCCGCAGTAACCCTGCCATCGACCTCGTATTTGCCAACGCGGCACGGTTGAGAGAAGACCTCGACAACCAGCTGCAGACTTCGAACGAGAACCGGGGGCTTCCAGCCGTTTTGGAAGGCCGCGAGCTCTTTCTACGGCTCGCTGACCAGAAAATATCGCTGTTCCACAATACCTGCCTCTACAAAAGACAGAAGGCATGCGATCTGGACTTTTACCGGCAGGACATTATCAGCTCTGACTGGGAGTCCCTGCACAGGTACATTCTCACGGGTAGTATCGCTTTCCATGCTATTGATGCGGCCGTCTGGCGATTGCATCACAACAACGCCACCAGAGCGCTCTCGGTCAAGCAAAATATAGAAAACCTGAACAGTATTACAGGCCCCTATGAGGCGGCGAAAGCGGGCCATGTATTCCCAGAGCAGGTGTTGGAAAGCTGGCTCGAGAAACGCTTGTGGCATGCCGCCAGAAAGGATGTACGTGCCCTGCTGAAAGCGGGTGACTTCAAGAGCTACGCGGCCTATATGAGAAACTTGAAACGTACGCATAAGAGAGTATTCCAGCGTATTCGCTACTCACCCAGCCTATTAATCAGAAATCTACGGGGGCGCTTGCGATGAAGAAACCCGTCACCTATGCAGGCGTCCTGTGTACTGGCATGGTGTTGGGCTGGTGGCTGCGCGACGTATCACCCCGGATTGAGCTACCGCAACCGCAAGCGCCCCTCTCATCCTCGAACATGCGAGCAGTGACACCTGCCCACCCGGAACCTCCCGTTATGCGGCTTGCTGCGACTGCGAATGCGCCAGCCGTACGCAAGGTCACCGAATCACCTGAGACTGCTCGTTTCGAACAGCTGTTATCTGAACAGCAGTTTGAGCAGGCAATAGCGTATTACGAGAACGCAATAAAGATCGACAGCGGTTACCAGTCGCTTTTGAAGCCTGCGCTGAATAGCTACTTGAGTACCAGCCTCCATCAATGCACTGGCAGCGCATTCGGCGACCTGGTAGACCTGTGGCTAAATGCTTACTACGACGACATAGCGGTACTGCTACTTCTGGCCGAGAATCAACGCTTATGCAGTTCGCCCGAGGAGGCTGCCAGAACGCTACAGATAGCCAGGACATATGCAATGCAGCCCGGTCTGCAGAACAATGTAACTGCGGCCGTCTCTCGCCTGATTGCTGCCACTGACAAGGACCTGTCACAACAAAAAAACTGGATTGCCCTACTGGGGTTTTTTGAGTTTCTGCAGACCATCGATCTTGCCACTAGTGACTCAGAGCTACGCCGGGCCGCGCTGTACCAGCTGATTGGGGAGAACCAGCGCAGCCAGGACCTGCTGCTGGACCTGATAGCACAGGATGATGGGAGCAGCGCCCAGTGGACAGCCGCGCTCAACTTACAATGGGGGAAAAGTGCCACGCAGCCAACCGGCGATGATCGACCAGCGCAGGCTATACCCCTTACGCGGCGGGGCGATCACTTCCTCGTATCGACCGTAATAGACGACGGCAGCCGGGTTGTTCTGATGCTGGACACAGGCGCTTCCGTAACAACGCTATCCACCAGCAGCTTCCAGCAAATAGACAGTTCTGATTTTAGATACCGCGGCTCGCGATTGTTCAATACGCCCAATGGGGTGACACAGGGACAGGTCTACCAGACGGCGTCGATAACGCTCGGGAATACGCGGTTAAACACTGTTGAAATCGCCGTTCTCGATTTCGAGTCGAGCGATGGCATTGATGGCCTGCTGGGCATGAATGTACTGCGAAACTACCGTTTTGAAATAGATCAGGACCACAACGTGCTGTACTTACAACCACGGCAATGAGTGACGGGAGCTGAAACTAGCGCTCCTGCTCGATAACAAGCGCATCCTCATTCCTCACCAGACTGCGCTCTGCGTCTACCGTCTACCGTCTACCGTCTACCGTCAACCGTCAACCACAGCGCCCGCAAGATATTGATGGCTGCCCTGATGCCCCTGAAGGTCATACGAGCGGGTATTTGGCTAAATCGAAGCCTAGTGACACCATTTTTCCCAGCATAGGAATGCACCCTCCGAATACATGCAGTGCAACAGATTATAAAGGCTGACAGGGACGATTAGTATGCCGACTTAATAGCTGAATTGTAGGAGAGACTACTTCAACTCTGGCTCCGTGCAAAAAACGCAGCAACTGGTGGTACAGTTTCGAGCGCACTGCGAGGCCGCAGCTTGCATGGCGTGTAACCCCTAGCTGCCATTCCCCTACAGTCACACAACAGTGAGGAGCCGTCACCTCTAGCAACTACATGCCTGGCGCTTGAAGAAAAGTCACCAGTGTCCTTACGTAGGAAACAGAATTGTGATTGGATATAACCTGCCACCGGCGCCATTTAGCCCTGTATACTTGCCGCTCTCCAATCCCACCATTACGCATTAGCAGACTATGAGTTACGCAACATGAAGAAACTAGTGCTGTTATTGGCCATTATCGCCATCATGGTATGGGTGAGTTGGAAGCAGTTTAGCGCGACACCAATTGCCCGAATCATTCCCGACGACGGCGGCACAGACTGGCGCCCCAGCGGCAATCCAATCGTCGGCCAATCCAACGCACACATGGCTGCTCCCACGACATTTCGCACCATGCACGTGGGGCTGAATAATACAGATCAATTATGGATCGCCACTGCACCCGAGCAAGAGTTGGCATGGGTTGCCGAGCAGAATATGTACATTCCCGAGGGCCCGACGATGGATGATTTGGGCCAGATCTACTTCAGCCCGCTGTATCCTCAGGAGGATGTCAGCCTGGTGGTGCTGGATCCCGAGAACGGGCAACGTTTATGGACACTGCCCCACAACGGCGATAGCAGGGGCGCGGGCGCGCCACTGATTCTGGACACACCGGAGCAGCCTAACCCGCAGACGATTTACCATGCGACCTATCATTGGGCCTGGGCCGTAACGCCTCAGGGTAAAGTGCTGTGGCACAAGCCCACCGGCCTGTCGTACCAGGGTGCAGATACCCCACATGCCTGGGGCGTCAATTATGTTCCGCAGTTTGACGTGCTCACCGTTGTCACCGGAGACGGAAAAATCGCGGTACTGGCGCGCACCACGGGTGAGCAGTTGCTCGCCACGCCATTTGACCTTCCCGGCCAACCCGCGGCGACAACAGCTCGACATATGCCTGCACAGTGGGTGCTTGACCGCGGTGACGACATTGCCCTGCAACGGTTTGGCAAGATGCCTATGGAAGGCGGCCTTTTTACCGGCATGGTGCGTGTCATTTACGGCGCGGGGTCCGAAGTCTCAAATTTTTATGCAGTAGATCCAAACACCGGCCGGTTGTTCGTCGCGGCTACCGCGCCAGATGCAAGCGACGGCAATGAGGATGGCGTTTCAGAAAACGGCGCGCTTTATGCGTTGGATCTGACACCCAGCGGCGATCAACTTTCATTGATTATTGCCGCGCGCTACGACTTTGATGGCGGAACAGGCTCCACCCCCTCTGTCAGCAACAACGGCCAACGACTGTATATCACAGACGAGAATGGCAATGTCATGGCGCTGGATCGTGATCTGCAAGAAACCTGGCGGATCAATGTCGGCGAGCAAGTCGCTGCATCCGTAGCGGTGGCTGCCGATAATCGGGAGCTTTACGTGGTAACCCGAAAAGACGTTATCAAACTCTGGGACAAGGGCGATCACGCCGAGCAGGCGTGGACCGCACAGCTTGACGTCTTTCCCAAACACACGAATGTCAACTCATTAACACCGACGATTACAGCCAACGGCATTGCCGTTGCAATTGGTGCAAGTCGTGAACTGGGCAAGAACTCGCTGTTACTTGAAAACGGCTTTGGCCTCTTGGACCGGGACACCGGGGAAGTGCGGGGGTTCGTGCAGGGTGTTGAGGAAGGCATTGCAGTGACCGTGGTCGCGGCCGATGGGGGCTTCACTATTGCCCACTCTCCGGTGCGCAGACTGGCGAGTAAAGCAATTTTTGGCGACGCCATATCACCCATCATAGGCGGCGTCAGTCGCTATAAGCCCAGCAACTACCAACGGCTGGCACGGGAGGCAAGTTGTGCCGCCGCGGCAGTCGCCGCACGACAGGTGGCACAGGCGTCAGCATCAGGCTATAGCGACGCTGCCCAGAAATGGGACGACCGGCAAATTCAGGCCCTGATGATCCAGGCAACCCAAGCACTCGCTCACGTGCCAGAGGTGGTCAACACAGAGGAAAGTCCGGCCAAATGGTGTAATACACTAACCGTAGATCGCACGCACAAATTGAACAACTCAGAGAAACTATAATGGCGAATACCCAGAATGCATCACAGGCAGAATTCGATGCCAGTGGAACAGTAGAACGCACTGACTATGACGTCATTATCGTGGGTGCCGGATTCGCTGGCATCGGCGCTGCTATCAAGTTGCGCGAAGCCGGCTTTGATTTTCTGGTGCTGGAGAAAGCCGCCGAGATTGGCGGTGTATGGCGCGACAACAGCTATCCCGATTGCGCCTGTGACGTTCCCTCAACCCTGTACTCATATTCTTTTGCACCCAACCCGCACTGGAAGAACTTTTTCGCCCGACAGGCAGAAATCAGACAGTATACGATCGATACTGCCACACAGTTTGGCGTGTTAGAGGCCATTCGCGTGAACCACGAACTGATGCAGGCGAGCTGGAACACGGATAAAAAAGTATGGGACCTGCAAAGCAGCGCCGGCAACTATCGCGCACGTTTTGTCATTATGGCCTGTGGCCCCATGCATAAACCGGTTACGCCAGTAATCAAAGGTATCGAGACGTTTACTGGTAGCAGTTTCCACTCTGCCAAGTGGGATCACAGCTACGACTTGACCGGCAAAAGGGTCGCTGTGATCGGCAGCGGTGCTTCTGCAATTCAGTTTTTGCCTGCTATTGAAAAACAGGTACAGCAACTGACCCTGTTTCAGCGCACCCCACCCTGGGTGCTGCCCAAGCTGGACATACCCGTAACAGCGCGCTGGCAGCAAATATTTAGACGGTTTCCTGTTACGCAATCAGTGTTTAGAAAGCTTCTGTACGGACAATTTGAATTTTTGAATCGTAGTTTGAAACATCCCCGGCTGATTAAGCGCCTGCAGGCAATGGGACTGAAAAATATGCAGCGCAGTATCAAGGACGATGCATTGCTCGCGCGGGTCACTCCCAACTATGAAATCGGTTGCAAGCGTATCCTACAATCCAACACCTGGTATCGTGCGCTGGCTAAACCGCATGTCGACGTTGTGAATAGCGTGGCGGAGATTCAGGGCAATACCGTGATTGATGCTGACGGTCACCGCTGTGACGTGGATGTGATTATTTTTGCCACGGGCTTCGAAGTCGCAAACCCACCGATTGCCGAACGAATCGTAGGCACAAGAGGCATGACACTGGCCGAGCAGTGGCAGGGTAGTCCGGAGGTATATCTTGGCACAGTCGCCGAAGATTGCCCGAATTGCTTTTTGACCTTCGGGCCCAATCTCTATACCTTCACCTCGGCCTTCGTCATCATAGAGGCACAGCTCAAGTACATACTCAGTGGGTTAAAAAAGTTGCGTGCTGATAACATTTCCAGCTTCGCAGTCGATACAAATAAGAGTGTGCCCTACAATAAAGCACTGCAAGATTCTCTACAGAGTACAGTCTGGAATAGCGGCGGTTGTGTCAGCTATTTCATCGATAAAAATGGACGCAACAGCACCAACTGGCCATGGACAACATTTTATATGCGTTATCGTCTGGGGAAATTCAGACTGGGCGACTATATTCTCGAGTAATAAGGAGAAAAACGATGAAAACATTATTGCGTGTATTGGTAGCGCTCGCTGGCATACTTTTTGTGGTACTGGGCTTACGCTGGGCAGTTGACCCCTCGGGCGCTGCCGCCAGCGTTGGTATGACACTGATGGACGGAGTCGGACTCAGCTCCCAAATTGCCGATGTAGGTGCGTTCTTTCTGTCTGGCGGCATTATGATACTGCTTGGCCTGATCACTTCAAAGGCAAGCTGGTTTCAGGCCGCTGCATTGATGGTGGCTCTGGCTGCCGTCTATAGAGTACTGGCCTGGCTGGTACACGATGCTGCCCTCACACCGAACATGATTGTTGTAGAAGTGGTGTTAACTGGCCTGATGCTGCTCGCTGCATCCAAGCTAACCCAGGATAAATAACGTATGCGCCAATTGTGTCGCAGATCAGGCGCCCGCTTTTTGCCTATATTACTGGCCGCCACGGTTCTATGGTTGAGCCCGATAGCGCACGCGGCGCGCCCCAATGTCGTGCTGATCATTGCGGACGACCTGGGCTTCAGTGACATCGCGCCCTACGGCAGTGAGATTCAGACACCCACACTGTCAGCACTGGCGGACAATGGCATCCGTTTCACCAACTACCACACCGCCGCCAGCTGCGCGCCAACAAGAGGCATGCTACTGACCGGTGTGGACAGCCACCGTAACGGTGTTCCGAATATTCCCGAAACCATTCCGCCAGAGCAAGCGGAGCATGCAAACTACCGCGGCACTCTGGGTCACAATGTGGTGACCGTGGCCAGCTTGCTGCAGGACGCGGGCTACCACACCTACATGGCGGGCAAATGGCACTTGGGGAAAACCCCCGATCTGCTGCCCTTCCGACGCGGCTTCGAGCGCACCGTGACCATGGCTGATACCGGGGCCGACAACTGGGAACAAAAACCCTATCTCGCCATCTACGAAAAGGCCAACTGGTTTGCAGATGGTGAGCCATTTGAGCTGCCAGAGGACTTTTACTCGTCGCGCTTTCTAATCGACAAAACAATAGAGTTCATCTCGTCAAATGCCGAAGACGGCCAACCCTTTTTCGCCTACATACCATTTCAGGCCGTGCACATTCCGGTGCAGTCACCACAAGAATTTACTGATAAGTACATGACCACCTACAACGCCGGCTGGGAGGAGTTGCGCAAGCAGCGTCAGGCGCGCGCAGAAGAACTGGGAATAATCCCACGCGGCACCGCCATGGTAGACATGTCCACCACCGGGGACTGGGAGTCCTATTCGACGGACGAGCAGCGCTACCATGCCAAACGCATGGCCGTATACGCCGGCATGATCGATGCCATGGACCATCACCTCGGGCGGCTCATCACCTACCTGAAAAGCACCGGGCAATACGACAATACGATTTTTATCTTCACCTCTGACAATGGCAGCGAGGCCTCTGGCGGTGACGATCCGCGCGGTATGGCAATGCGCTTTGCGCTGTGGAACCAGGGGTATGTCAATGACTACGACACCCTGGGGCTAAAGGGCAGCTTCAACACGATTGGCCCTAGCTTTGCCAGCGCTGTGGCCTCCCCACTGGACTTTTACAAATTCTATGCCGGGGAAGGCGGCATGCGTGTGCCACTGATCATCGCCGGGGAATCCATCCCCGTCACAGCTCGCCCCATCAACGCCCTCACCTACGTCACCGACATTGCGCCTACCATTCTCGATATGGCGGGTGTTAAGCCGCCTACAGAACGCTTCGGCGGTCACCCCGTGGAGAGCATGGTAGGGCGCAGCCTGCTGCCGCTTGCTCGTGGCGAAGTCCAACGAGTATATTCTGCAGCGGACATCATAGGTTATGAACTCGGTGGCAATTCCGCCCTGTTCCAGGGCGACTACAAGATTGTCCTGAATATTCCCCCGGTGGGAGACAACCAGTGGCATCTTTACAATATTGTGAAAGATCCCGGGGAAACCAACGATCTGAAAGCGCAGATGCCCGAGCGCTTTGAGGAGATGCTCGGCCATTACCGCCAATATGTTGTCAACAACAATGTATTGCCGCTGCCTGAAAATTACGACCCTACATTCCAGGGTATTTCGAACGGTATACTGGATCGCTTCCGCCTACAGGTGCTGCTGGCGTTGCTTTCCTTCGTCGTCCTATTCCCATTTTATTTGCTATACCGCTCCAGGAATCGATAAGCTTTACGGGCGCTAAAAAACCTTTGGCGCTCGCCTCCCTGTTCTACTAATATTGAGGAGTTGAGGGTATTTTACATCCCACACATTCAGAACAAGACAAGGGTTTCGCTATGTTGAATCTACGCTCACCGTGCATTGTCGCTATTCCTGTCCTGCTCTCTGCCTGCGCGTCAGGGCCTCCCCTCATCGACCAGATGTAACCCACTGCCATTGATATGGCCGTGCGCCGCGGCGCGTTTGAAATGAACTGGCCCGACAACAGCGATAAGTCCTGTTTTGCTGGGGCTTCGCGCATGGATTCGATGCAGTAAAACAAGAGTACATATGATGTCTGTAACCCTCGGAACACCCCTCAGTCCCGACGCCAAAAAGGTCTTATTTTGCGGCTCTGGCGAGCTCGGCAAGGAATTGGCTATCGAATTGCAACGCTTGGGCGTCGAGGTGATCGCTGTCGACCGATACGCCAACGCACCCGCGATGCAAGTAGCCCACCGCTCCCATGTGATCAATATGTTGGACGGCAAGGCACTACGCGCAATTATTGAAGCGGAGAAGCCCGATTTAATCGTCCCTGAAATCGAAGCCATTGCCACCGATACACTGGCTGAACTCGAGACAGAGGGCTTCACCGTCATCCCGACCGCGAAGGCCACACAGCTCACTATGAACCGCGAGGGGATTCGTCGTCTGGCGGCAGAAGAACTCGGACTGAAAACCGGTGTTTACCGCTTTGCACAAACTCGAGAAGACTATCTTGAGGCCGTAAGGGATATAGGCCTGCCCTGTGTGATCAAGCCCATTATGAGTTCCTCCGGGAAAGGGCAGTCGCTGCTGCGCGACGAACGCGATATCGATAAAGCCTGGGACTACGCTCAGGCTGGTGGTCGCGCGGGCAAAGGCAAGGTCATCATTGAGAGTTTTGTCGACTTCGATTTTGAAATTACACTGCTGACGATCCGCCATCGTGACGGTACCTCGTTCTGCGCGCCCATCGGTCATCGACAGGAGGCCGGTGACTATAGAGAATCATGGCAGCCTCAGGCGATGTCTGCCAAAGCGCTATCAACGGCGCAGGCAATGGCAGAAAAAGTAACAACCGCGTTGGGCGGTAGAGGTCTGTTTGGCGTGGAATTCTTTATCAAGGGCGACGATGTCATTTTTAGTGAAGTGTCTCCACGCCCGCACGACACAGGCTTGGTAACCCTGGTGTCGCAGGATTTGTCCGAGTTCGCGCTGCACGCACGCGCCATTCTGAACCTGCCCATTCCCGCTATCAGGCAGAACGGCCCCAGCGCTTCAAGCGTCATTCTGGTCTCAGGCGTAAGTAGCAATGTGCAGTTTGGCAATTTGGAAAACGCCCTTGCAACACCCGACACCCAACTGCGCTTGTTCGGCAAGCCGGAAGTTTGCGGATCGCGTCGGATGGGTGTCGCACTGGCCGTAGCAGACTCTGTTGACCAGGCGAGGAAGTTGGCCAATGCCTGTGCAGCGGCGGTAGATGTGACGCTATAAGTCTGGACAATATCGACTTAGTGCACTCATCAGGAGTTGCGGTAATCTCATCGACAGACACAAATGTCCGACCTAGCAGCGACTAACCCACACACCAACGTCCATCGCCGATTCCGCCGCGCCTCTGAACGTGCCAGAGATCGGTGGCACAGACTCCGGTAAGTGCGCTACCGCCACAGGGAAATGGTCTGCGCCGACAATGTCACCGATAGTGGGATCAAACCCCCGCCAGCCCAAGGGCCTTGCGCGACCTGCATAAACAGGAACGCGGTTCTCTACTGGGGCTCTGCCCCGCTGGCACCCTGTAAGGAGCCAGCAGCACTTCGTCTTCATCCAGGTAGTTGAACGGGTAATTCAGCGCATAATCCGAGACGATAAAATCCGCGCCCATCGCTTCCGCGTCGACCACGACCAGCCCGGTTTCTGCAGCCTCTATCTCTATGATATCGATTAACGTCGCGACGTAGTCCTGAGAGTGTTGCTCGAAGCCAATAACAACGTATACCGTAACGCCGGCTCGCTCCTTGCGTACCACAATGGCGCCGGCGTGCAAGCGGGTAACCATGCCAATACCCTTCTTACCCATGCAGGTTTGGCATTCAAACCAGTCGATCCCTCGAGAGCGCTACGGCAGCAGATGCTGCGGCCAGTAACAGGAGATGGAGGCTATCAATAAACAGAAAAGGGTACGTTTCCAGACCCGCTCTGGCTACACTACGATCCAGAACCAACCGAACCGGGTCCGGCGCAATTAATCATCGCGCGCCCCTTAAAGGAGCAAGCATGTACACCCTGCAACACTGGCTTTCATACTTGGCAGTCCCTCTCTCATTCCTGTTAATTCTCCACACGCACGCCGCACAGGCTGAAGCAGACGGCAAACCTCTACTGGGGAACTGGGGTATTGAAACCCAGCATTTATCGCCATCCGTATCGCCCGGTGACGATTTTTTTACCTACGTCAATGAAGGCTGGATTGAGCAGGCCGAGTTCCCGGAAGGGATACCCAGGATGGATTCATTCACAGAGGTGTTTCTACGCAGCGAAATCCAGATTCAAACCATTATCGATGAGTTACTGGCCAGCAAAAACCTGCACGACCCAAACGGTGAGCAGCTGGCCAGACTCTACCGCAGCTACATGGATGTAAAACATATCGAAATGCTTGGGCTGGAGCCGCTCCAGGCGGAACTGGATGCCATATTGGGCACGAAAACGCCCACTGATATTGCACGCTGGATGGCAAAGCCGCTACATAATTCAGTGATCGGCATGGGCGTGTCTCTGGATCAAAAGCAACCTGACCACTATATCCTGTATCTGGGGCAGAGCGGGCTCGGTCTTCCCGGTAGAGAATACTACCTGACCGATGAGGCGCCCTTCCCCACCGTGCGCAAGGCTTATCTTGCGTATATCGAAGACGTATTCACCCGCGCGAAGATCGACCAGCCGCGCCAGCGCGCAAAAGACATCCTCAGCTTTGAAACGGAGATTGCCCAGCGTCATTGGACACCGGCACAGGAGCGTGATCGCCTCAAGAGCTACCACCCGATGAACCGGGATGAACTGCTGGCCTACGCACCAGGCTTCGACTGGCAAGCCTTTCTGGAGGAAAGCCAGATGGGCGATCTGGACAACTTTATTGTCACCTCCGACACCGCTATACAGAAAACCTCGGCATTGATGGGTAAAACACCATTGCAAGCACTGCGCTCCTACCTGGCCTTTCATTTTATCAACAATCAGGCGCCCTACTTGTCGGAAGCGTATCGGGTCGCGAACTTTGAATTCTTCAATCACACACTGTATGGCATAGAAAAACAGCGTCCAAGAGACCTGAGTGCACTGCAGTATGTCAGCGCAAATCTTGGTGAAGTACTGGGTCGTCTCTACGTCGACCGTTACTTTCCCGCAGATTACAAGGCCAGCATGGAGCAGTATATCTACTTCATTCGTAAAGCGTTTCGCCAGCGTATCGAACTTTCGGCATGGATGGATGAGTCAACCAAAGTAGAAGCCTACGCGAAGCTGGATGCATTTGTTGCCAAAGTGGGCTACCCCGATCAGTGGCGCGATCTCAGTAGTATTGTCATCAAAGCGGATGATTTACTTGGCAACAATCGACGCATACAGGAATGGTATATCAATGATGCAACCTCCAAGCTGGGCCAACCCAAGCGCCAGTGGCAGTGGGCCTTAAGCCCGCAGGTCGTCAACGCTTACTATTCGCCCACGAGTAACGAGATCGTATTCCCTGCCGCGATTCTGCAACCACCCTTTTTTGACCCGTACGCCGACCCGGCTGTCAATTACGCGGCCATCGGCGCCGTCATCGGGCACGAGATGGGACACGGGTTCGACGATCAAGGCAGCCTCTCTGATGGCAAAGGTATGTTACGGGACTGGTGGACGAAAGATTCCCGAGCGCATTTCGAAGCACAGACCCAGGTACTGATTGATCAATACAATTCCTACGAACCCATTGCAGGCACACACATAGACGGTCAACTCACTCTGGGCGAGAACATAGGCGATCTTGGGGGGCTAACGATCGCTTACAACGCTTACCAGAACTATCTCAATGACACCCACGACGGTGAAGCACCCATCATCGATGACATGACTGGCGACCAGCGATTTTTCCTCGCCTGGGCGCAGTTATGGCGCGGTATACAAACTGATGACTTCCTGAGAAGCAAGCTACTGACCGACCCGCACAGTCCCGGTGCTTACCGCGTGAACGGCATCGTACGCAATCTGGATGCGTGGTATGCAGCCTTTGGAGTAACGCCCGAACACAAGCTCTTTTTGGCGCCCCGGGAGCGCGCCAACATTTGGTAATGACCCCGCATCAACCAACATAAACACATCAGCACGATTAGCTGTACTTAACACGTATTTGTACAGATTACGCTTTTACCCAGTTTGATGACACGGTACGACTCAGAAGCTATGCAGTATGAACATAGATAGCACTTTCTATTCGTTTGAAATTCATTTGCTTATCCTCTCAACATAGGATCATTAACACTCACCACCATACCAATGTTAGTTTCTTATTATTCTACACAATGCATCAGCGAAATCAGGCCATCTAATACAACATGTCTGAACCAGACAAAGCTAACGCCTCCTGTGTCAGGACAAAACCAATTACTCCCGTTGTCTTCACTGCCTGGCCCCGACGGGTCTTCCTCTTCTATCGCGATTTCTATGACAGAAACTCTGGAAATTCAGACCTGAGATACAGCGCTGATAGCTGAAGAATTGGGCTGCGCTACCCACAAGGTGCATTTGATGAAATACTATACCGCTCTTGCGCCAAGACTGATTACGAACTATGAAAACGAACATTGGCCTGTTGCTGACCAAGCGAGCACAAATCTGCCCCAACCGCGAGGCCATCGTTGAGTTTGAGCGCGATCGCCGCTTCACTTTCGCCGAACTCAACACGCGCGCCAACCGTGTGGCCAACGCCCTGTTGGGCAAGGGAGTCCGTCCCGGAGACCGGGTAGCCGCTCTACTCAAGAACAGCGTCGAATTTGTCGAGACTTACTTCGCTGTCGCCAAAATCGGTGCAGTGATGGTGCCAGTGAACTGGCGCCTGCTTGCCGAAGAAATTGCCTATATTCTCAAGGATTCCGGTGCTAAAGCGCTGGTGTATGACTCTGATTTCGACGATGTGGTAAATGTACTCCACAGCGGCACACACGGTACACTTGTCGTAGAGCAGTGGGTGCGCCGTGAAAACGGCGATGCAGGCACACCTGAGTGGGCGCAGGACTACGACGCCTTCGCCGCTGCGTCCGCCATAACCGAGCCGCCTATAGGCGCTTGGGGCGACGATAATCTCTTCATTATGTACACCTCAGGTACTACCGGGCGCCCCAAAGGTGCAGTACACAGTCACGACGGCATGCTGTGGGCCCAGCTGACCAGCATGACGACATCCGACATGCGCGACGGCGATCGCTGGTTACTGGCACTACCCATGTTTCATGTCGGTTGCCTCAGCCCTACATCACTACTGGTGCATCGGGGCGGCACCGGTGTCATCATGCGGGAGCTGGACATCGGCGGGATGTTTCGCTGCATAGCGCAGGAGAAAGTCACTATTTTCATGGCGGTACCAGCCATGCTGCAGTTCATGCTGATGACGCCTGAACGCGAACAGAATGATATCTCCTCGGTGCGCTGGATTGCCACTGGTGCCGCACCGGTACCGGTATCACTACTGCACGATTATGAAGCGCTTGGCATTCGTATCTTTCAAGCCTATGGCCTGACTGAATCCTGCGGCCCTGGCACCCTACTGCTACACGAAGATGCAGAGGCCAAAGTTGGCTCCTGTGGTCGTCCGCAAATGCACACCGAGATCAAGATCGTCGATGACAAAGGGAATACCATTCCGATGGGATCCGATCAGCCCGGTGAATTGTTGGTGGGCGGTCGGCATATGATGAAAGAGTACTGGAACAATCCGCAGGCAACCGCCGAAACACTCAAGGAAGGTTGGCTGCATACCGGCGACATCTGCACTTGGGACAGCGAGGGCTTCGTCACCATCTGTGATCGCATGAAAGACATGATCATTTCTGGCGGCGAGAACATCTACCCGGCGGAGTTGGAAAATGTACTCGCAGCCTGTCCCGAGGTACAGGAGGCGGCGGTGATCGGCGTGGCCTCACAAAAATGGGGCGAAACCCCACTGGCCATCGTCGTCCCCGCAGCAGGCACCTCACCGACGGCTGAATCGCTGAAAGCGTACTGCAAGGAAAACATGGCGGGATACAAAGTACCGCAGCTGTATGAACTGGTCGAATCCCTGCCCAGGAATCCGTCCGGCAAATTACTGAAACCCGATTTACGCAAAGAATTCCCCGGCCCGGCGCCGTTCTAGGGACACAAGAGATCATTGATGAACTTCCCACGCCTCTGGCGCCTTGTCGTCCCGTTATTACGGGTCGGTCTGGCGGCATGTCCACCGGGCGATCATATTATTGCGCCTGCACGGCCTGAACGGCTATTCGAACAATAGCGCTGAGGCGGGGGCATCTACCGTCTCATAGCGAGTTCACCTACGTCGGTAGATCACTGAGATAGGCATAGGTTTCTCGCAACTCTCTTTTCAGTACTTTGCCGATTGAGCTCTTGGGAAGGTCGTCGATAAACACCAGCCGGCTGATACGCTGTAACTTGCTCAACCGATTGTTGGCCCACTCTCTGAGCGACTCTTCATCCGCAATCGCAGCGGGCTCCCTGACCACAATGGCCAGCGGTGTTTCTCCCCAGACGCGACTCGGCAGCGCTACCACGGCCACCTCGTGAGTCTCCGGGTGTTCCAGTAAAACCAGCTCAAGGTCAGTGGCGTACACATTAAAACCACCGGAAATAATCATGTCCCTGCGACGATCCGACAGAAACAGCCAACCGTCCTCGTCCAGATAACCGACATCACCACTCTTGTAATACAGCAGACCGTCCCTGTCGTACCAATGCATCTCGGTATTCGCCTGCTCACGATTGAGATAGCCATCACTCATACTGCCAGAGCGCCCCACAATCTCGCCTGTTTGCCCGGGTGGTAGCTCCTTGCCCTGCTCGTCGATAGTTTTCAAAACTGCCCCAGGCAGCGCCGGGCCCACCGAACCGAGCTTGTTTTGCTGCTGCGCGATACTGCCGACAAACAAGGTGCCAACGCCGCCTTCGGTCAGTCCATAAAATTCAACCAACTCTCCGGGAAAGCGCTCTATGATGTTGGCTTTCAGCGCGGCACGCAACGGTGCGCTGGTACTGAACTTGACCTGCACACTGGACAGATCGTAGTCTCGAAACGTGCCCAGACCCATAATGCGATCGTATTGCACCGGTACGAGCATCACGTGGCTGACACGGTGTTTATCGATCAGCTGCAATGCACCGACGGCATCAAATTTCGGCATAATCACCAGCGTACCGCCAGCGCACAGTGTGGGCCACCAGGTGGTGATAGTGGTGTTGGAATACAACGGTGTCGCCACCAGGGTGATCGAATTCGCCGCGATACCTAGATTCATCAGCCCGGCGCCCAGCGCCTGCCGCGTGCGGTGGCTGTGCACAATCCCTTTGGGAACACCGGTGGTACCGGAGCTGTAGATAATATTGAACTCACCATCACCCTCCAGCTCGACGCCGGGCGCGGCATCCGATTGACCGGCCAGCCACGCTTCCAACGCGCAAAACTGCGCGTCTTCAAAATCAAAACCGATGAGACCATTCGCAAGAATTTGTGATTGATCCTCTAAAAAGAGTGCGGCCATGGACGCCATACCGCGACTGACGACGAAAACCTTGGCATTACTGTCCCGCAGCATCAAGTCCAGGCTCTGATCAGTGATCATGGATTGCAACGGCACTGCACAGGCACCAGCCAACAGTATCGCCGAGAACATTTCCGAATAGGCCATACTATTGCGCGACAATAAGGCCACGCGATCACCCGGTTCGATACCCAACGCGATCAGGCCATTGGCCATGCGGTAAGTGCGCGAGATGGATTCACCCCAGGTCCTGGAGTGATCGCCTTCAAGTAACGCAATACTGTCTGGCCGCTGAAGGCGCAGGGACTCAAACACGGCTGGCAGGCCCAAATCCGCATCGAACGGCACAAAGACTTTACTAGTGGCTTCTGAAGGCTTATTCATACACAAAGATTCACGATTGATAGATGGCTCTTTTTTCCCGATACTGTAAGAGTTTAGAGGTAAGTATACAAAGTGTTAAGGGCCCAGCGGGGGTTACTGACCCTATTTTCAGGGGAATGCCCCCAGCTTAGGAAAAAGGAAGGTTCAATGCATCGTGTTTTATTGTTTAGCCTGTCTCTGGTTCTTTTGACTTTCTGTTCACTCAGCAACGCTGCTGAAGAAACCACCCCCGACAGCCCCTCCGTCACGCCACTGTTCCCGCCGCTGAAGGCGCTGATCCTCACCAGCCCCGGTGTGTACCACAATTACGAACAACAGACATGGGATCTGGCGCACGGCATCGTTGAGCGCGCCAATGTCCGCTTTGATGTCTCCCTGGCTGAACCAGAGCGTTGGAAAACCACGGACTACTCCGAAGGTTATGATGTCCTGATCTACAATATTTGCATGGCCGATAATACGGACCCGGAATTGATCGCCAATATGCGCCGTCAAACAGAGGAACTGGGCGTGCCCGCGCTGGTCATCCACTGCACCATGCACTCATTTAGAAATACTGAACTGTGGTGGCCCCTGTTCGGACTCAAGACCAGAGACCACGAAGCGCAGCGCCCGTTGCGGCAGATCCAGAGTGGGCTGCACCCCATCCTCACCGGTATCCCGGAAGATTGGGTCCTGCCCGAGGATGAGCTATATATCAATCTCGATTTCACCGCACAGAGCCTGTTATCGACAACCGGGGAAGACGGTAAACCTCACACCACGGCCTGGCTCGAATATCAGGGCTTAACACCCATATTCGGCACCACTTTGGGTCACAGTGAAGAGACGATGAAGAATTCCGCCTACCAGCAACTCCTGGCCAATGCGGTGCTGTTTGTCACCGGTAATCTGACCAGTGACGGCCAGCCGGTGCCGGGCATGGGGCCAGAGGGAGACGGCATGGATATCTTCGACACGTTTTCCGCCCCTGAGAGTGTGAAATTTCTCGGCAGGGAGGGCGGAGAGTGCGCTCAACGCAAACTCATCATCGCCGGTGCCCCCTGCTACCTGGCCTGCATTCTCAACCCTTTTGAGTGGGGCGAGAAAACCCGTACCTGTAAAAAAACCTGTGAAGCGGATCTGCCCAAAGCGGATGACCTGATCAAAGCCTGTACGCTTAAATCCAAATAAAATCAGGATTGACTGTTTTATTTTAAGCACCCATACTGCCCCCAACATATTGTAATCAGGGGATAAACCGTGACCGCTGCCACCCACAATGACACCCGCGCGCTGGCGGATATGCCGCTTTTTGACAGCCAGATACTCAAGTGCCCCTATCACTACGACAAGACCCTGCGCGGGCAACAGCCGGTATACCAGGATCCGGCATCGGGTGTCTTCGTGGTCTCGAACTACGAACTGGTGCGAGAAGCACACAAAAAAGATGCGGTGTTCTCCAACGAGTTCATCCTGGCCCTGGGGTCGGCTACGGAGCTGGATGCCGACATAAAAGCCGCGATGGCCAAAACCTACAATCTGGGCAAAGGCACGCTGCTGACAGTGGATGATCCGGAACACAAAGCCTACCGCGACACGGTCAGGGATTTCTTCCTGTCCAAAAATGTCGAGCGATACAGGCCCTGGGTCAGCGATCTGGCCGACCGCCTGATCAGCGAACTTCCCTTCGGGCAACCTTTCGACTTTATCGATAAATTTTCACGTCCCCTGCCGCTGTCCGTGATCATGCATGTACTGGGTATACCACTATCGATGATCGAGGACGCCTTCCGCTGGACTGTCGCCAACGTCACCGTGCTGTCACAGGTATCCGACAAACGAGCCCTGCTGGACGCCCACGCGGCAGTTAAGGAAGAGTATGACTGGTTTGTAACAGCACTGGATGAGCGCCGCAGCTCGCCACGGGAAGACCTACTCAACCTGATCGCACACGCCGCCATCGATGGCCGCCCGCTGACCATCGAAGAGCAACTGGGCCATTGCACACAGTTTTTGGTCGCCGGCAATGAAACCACCACCGCGACGCTGGCCGAGGGTATACGGCAACTGTGTCTCAACCCGGAACAGGAAGCTGCAGTGCGCGAGGATCGCTCACTGATTCCCAATCTGGTGGAAGAGACACTGCGCCTGGCAACACCCACTTCGAACATGTGGCGCATGACCAAACAGGACTACACACTGGGGGGCGTGGATCTACCTAAGGGCAGTATGGTGTTGCTGAAGTACTTCTCTGCCAACCATGACGAGGCACTGTTCGAATCGCCTATGAAATTCGATGTGACGCGAGACAATGCCAAGCGTCATATCGCCTTTGGCTTCGGTACCCATGTGTGTATCGGCCAGCATCTATCTCGTCTGGAGATGACCGTCGCCTGGGAAAAACTTTTCGCCGGCACCAGCAAAATGCGGTTGAGCTGCGAGCCTGAAGAACTGGAATACATGCCCAATATTTTGCTGCGCGGGCTTGAAAAACTACCGGTAATCTTCGAGAACTAAGTTATTCCAGATATGATTCCGGCTCTGGATTTACCCGGTGCAAAAAAAGCCCGCTTACTTGCAGTAAGCGGGCTTTTTTTACAGCAAACTGCATCACTTCACGTCCAGATATCGCTCAGTCAGTTTATCGATAGACCATGAGTCCGGCTTCTGGCTAGGCGGATATTCCTTGAACGTCGACAGGAACTGAGCCATCACCGCTGTGCCTCTGTAACCTTGAGGTGCCTTGTCGATCATCCAGTCCCAATAGGTATTGGAGTTCTCATCGGCGCGCTCATAAGGGTCGCGGCGCAGGTTAAAAATCTTGAACATCCGCAGGGTAACAAAGGGTTCCGCCCACAGTGCCATAGTCTTGGCCCGGTTCTCGGCAAAAACAATTTTCCAGTCGTCAATGCGAATACCCACCGGCATACCACTGTCCTCCAGGTAGATAAACTCGCGACGCGGCGCGGTCTCGACTTCTCCTGTCAGATAGGGCAGGAAGTTATAACCATCCAGATGCAACTTGGCATTCTTGCTACCTACCTGCTTACCTTTTAACAGGTCTTGCTTCAGTGTTGTGTCACCCGCGATGGCAGCAAAGGTAGGCATCCAGTCCAGGTGCGACATCACCTGATTGGATATCTGGTTCGGCTTGATTTTCGCAGGCCATCGCACCATTGCCGGCACACGGTAGGCGCCTTCCCAGTTTGTGTTCTTTTCACTGCGGAAAGGCGTGATACCGGAATCCGGCCACGTGTTGAAATGCACGCCGTTGTCGGTGGAGTAGAATACGATAGTGTTGTTGGCGATTTTGAGTTCGTCCAGTTGATCCAGCATCTGACCAACCAGTTTATCGTGCGCTACCATCACATCATTGTAAAAACCCTGACCAGAGAGACCGACATTTTTGGCTGCTATATGCGTGCGAAAATGCATGCCGGTGGTGTTCAGCCAAACGAAGAAAGGCTTGTCTTCCTGCACGGCCTTATCAATGAATTTTTTCGCGCCAGCGACGAACTCCTCGTCTGTGGTTTCCATGCGCTTGCGGGTCAATGGACCGGTGTCTTCGATGCGGCCATCGGCATAGGAGTGAATCACACCGCGCGGCCCAAACATTTTCTGGAACCCTGGATCAGTGGGATAGTCTGGATCTTCCGGCTCTTCCTCTGCGTTCAGGTGGTACAGGTTGCCAAAGAACTCGTCAAAGCCGTGGTTAGTTGGCAGGAAAATATCCTTGTCACCGAGATGGTTCTTGCCGAACTGACCCGTCGCATAGCCCTCGGCTTTGAGAACTTCGGCGATGGTGATATCGCGATCCTGAATACCCAGTTCTGCGCCGGGTATACCCACCTTGGTGAGACCGGTGCGCAATCCTGACTGGCCGGTGATGAAGGTGGATCGTCCGGCGGTACAGCTCTGATCACCGTAATAGTCGGTAAAGCGTATGCCCTCGTCGGCGATGCGATCGATATTCGGAGTGTGGTAGCCCATGATGCCATCGCTATAGGCGCTGATATTGGTGATGCCGATGTCGTCACCCCATATCACCAGAATATTGGGTTTCTCTGCCGCTTGGGCTGACACTGCGAGGACTGAGCCCAGCAGAAACAGCAACGGCGTCATGATTTTTTGGCAACTCATGCTTATTTTCCTTCTCGAGGTCTTATTGATATTGCAGCCTGATCAGTTGTAGCGGCAACAAACGTGCACCTCAAACACGGATGCGATCAAGTAATCAGTATGACCTAATTTTGTTAAAGTTCAATTGTCGTTATCGCGCAACGCTTCATGCACACCATTGAAAAATGTCCATATCACCCCGGGGCCATCTAACTGGTGGCTGGTTGCCCCGATGATCCGCGGCAAATTAAATACCGGATTGGGCACGGTATGACCGCCGCCCAAAATTGTCACCAGACTAACGGGGACGCGACCCGGCGCTGACCAATCCGTGCTGGTAACCGAAGTCTCATCCTCGGCAACCCGCTTGGGCCAGGCTCGCTGCGCCCCCGCCCCACCATAGCCGGCAAGCGCGGCCCAATACTCAGCGGTCTCGGCTGATGATCTCACCGTGCCGCGACTGACATCACCCAGAATCTCTACCAGCCCACCCGTATAGGGATTGACCGGATCTGCCGTACCGTTCATCACCATCGTGGCCACCGCGGTGCCAGACGGCTCACAATCAAGATTGACATCCACCGGCAGACTGGCCGCCACTGAGGCGACACCCGTCACCAGGTCGGGCGCCTCCAGAGCCAGCCGGTACGCCATCTGCCCACCATTAGACAGGCCCGTCGCAAACACCCGCGCCGGATCGACGCCCTGTTCTTCGACCATCTGCTGCACCAGGGCGCGCAGGAACCCTACGTCATCAATATTTTCCGTATTGGCAACGTAACTGGCTGTAGCCCGACAGTCATTCCAGTGTCGGTCGTAACCGTCCGGATAAACGGCAATAAAGCCGTCACGCTCAGCGAGCACATCGAAGCCGTAGAAGGTCATCACCCGCATATCCTCACCAGTTCCCATCGAACCGTGCAGGACCAGTACCAGAGCAGCGTTCGCGGATTTCGAAGCGGGCACATAGGCGAGCCAACTGCGGCGGTGGCCATCGTGCTCCAAAATCCCGGTTTGGACCGCGCCGGGCAGTTGCGGCGGCTCCATTGAGTCCGCGCGCAGAAACCACCACCAGAGCAGGGTGATGATTACTGTCGTCACCAACACCACCAGCCCCAGCACCTTCAACAACTTCCACATATTTTTCCCCCAGCGTGAATCTATAACAAAATTTTAGCGAAACTCACATATTCTCTGCGTTGTAGCCTCTCGTCCAAGGTTACACTGCACTGGCACCGCATGCGGTTTTCTGGCGGTGTTTTTTGCCGCTGTCGCACTGGCCCAATCCGAACTCAAACTCAGCGGTATAACCACCGACATGCCGGATCAATTCCAAGCCAGGAGCCCACTGTTGGCCAGCGTAAAGGTAATCAATTGCTCAACAATCTGCCATTGTGCCACCAGACTGGCCGTCCACTCTGGCCTTCCAGTGAGCACAGTATCCTCGTTCTTAACATCGATATCGGTGTTGGTGGCCTGGCGGTGGAGAACTAGCGAGGGCAGTGGCTGCCAGCCCGCCTGCAACTCGATTCCGTTGGTCTGTACACTCTTGCGATTGACGTTGCGGAAGGTGTCATCATAAAAATCTACCAGGTCGCGAAAATTGTTCATCACCGCTGGGTGTTAGTTAATAGTCCGATCGGGTGTGATATCACAAACGTTGGCCGCAGGTATGCCAAACATCGCGGGGGGGGGCTAGAGCCCGCAAAAACACGACGCGCGCCTAGAAGCCCTCGACCTTATGTATCTGTTTCCAGATCAAAGCAGGGGCAAAGCGGCGCATGATGGCGCCAATCCTGGAATCGCGGGTCGGGAACACCAAAAACTTGCCTTTCTTCAAGCAGTCCTCTACTGCTTCAATTACGACTCTGGGCGCGATAGGCACACTCTGGCTTTCCAGCATCTTGGGCCATGCAGTGTCCTTGCCCTGTTGCAACAGGGGTGTAGCAACCGCAGGCGGGCAGACACAGGCGAAACGCACACCAGAATTGAGGTTCTCGTGGTACAGCGTTTCAGTAAAGGCAACCACGGCAAATTTCGTGGCGGTATACGCGCCAGTCAACAACATCGGAATAATACCCGCCATAGAGGCAAAACTGACGAAATCGCCCCGGCCGCGCTGCAACATACCGGGCAACACCGCCTGTGTGATATTGACGAGACCGCCGTAATTGATTGCCATCTGTTTGTGGATGATGGCGTTGTCCTGCTCCACCAGTTTGCCAAACGGCATAATAGCGGCGCAGTTGTAGAGCCGCTCAACCGGACCGAGTTTCTCTTCCACTTCACGCACCGCAGCGCACACCGCAGCAAAATCCGTCATATCGACAGTCCAGCTGTGAATGCTGTCGAAGGTCCCGACAGTGTCCGCCATTCCTGCGGTATTGACATCGAACAGCGCCACCGTGGCTCCTTCGGTTGCAAAGCGTCTGGCGGCCTCACGGCCCATGCCGCTGCCACCGCCGGTAATCAGTACCACCTTTCCTGTATCAGCCACTTGGGTATCTCTCCTTATTTTCGATCTTTGCGGCGATTATGGCCCCATGCGTTTGTAAGACATCGACCGCATCGTAATTACCTGCTGTGGGTTTAACACTTCGCCCCTCAATAGCTTAAGTAGCCGGGCTGTACCACACAGGCGATGTCCACGCTCGCTCTTGCACTATCGGGCGGTGCTCCGCCGCACAGCATCCTTCATACCCTTCGGTGATTGTCTCGGGTCGCGCACAGTCCACAGCCGCAGCGGCGCACATGCGCTGGCTCCAGCGGCAGGTCGGATTCTCCACTGCACGTGAATAGTAGTACGCCCGCTCGTTGGGATCAAAGTCCGTATCTTCCCACACCGCACAGAGGTCAGCGAAGCCACTGCCGCTGGTTTCACAGGACTGAATATCGACAGAGGCGCCGTTGTCGGCATTACCGGCCACATCCATCACACGCTCGTGGCGCTCACCACTGGCATCCACCCACCCTTTAATCACCTGCAAGCGCTGCAAGGGCGTCCCCGGTAAGCTCGGTGTGCCCGCATCCTGACTGGCCGCCACCAGGAAGGTAGGTCGGCGCTGTGCACCCGGTTCAGGGGGCAACGTAGAACCCATTGGTACACCGTCGGCATAGCCTCGCGCTATACGATCCGGGGCAGCGCACAGCTCAGCTGGAAATTCCCAACCGGCGAAAAAACGACTGGTAATACGCGGACCACTGGTGCCGTAGACTTCGCGACGACGCATTGCATCAAACAGTGCATCGCGACTGTTCTCACGTGCCCACAGAACAGCGAGGCCACCCGGATTGTATTCGAGTTCATCGGGCAATCCTGGAGGAATTTCCGTCTCAGCAGAAACACCGGCACCGCCGTGTCCCAGAAACAGGTCTTCGCGCGCCGCACCGGGCGTACCCAAATGTGTGTCGGTGCTGGCAATCAGACCAAACTGGTAGGGGTTTACGCCCAGCTCATTTTCGATCACCAGACCGTCCACCAGCACCTTGCGCACAAAACCGGTATCCAGTTTAGGTGGTTCGTCAAAGCCGGCGATATTATCTCGAGGCAATTGCTCGAAAGCGCACAGCTCATCCTCCGTGACTCCCGCCTCGAAGAAACATTCCGACGAGCCCTTATGCTGCATGATCTCAACCAGCGGCTCGAAGTAGGCGCGCGAGGCCGCATAGTCGGCGCTCATCGGCTTGCCATCATCGGCCAGACCGGTAAACATCGAGCCAGCACTGTAATTGGAGTTGTGGGGTATCACGAGGGATTCACACGTATTTCCCAGGCCATTACAGTTTTTATCCAGAGAATCCCACAGCAGATGCGCCGCCGGCGCGTCTATAAAACTAGTGGGTAGATAAGGTACTTCGGCGTTACGAAACACAATATTACGGTGCAGGTTGCCACCGTTGGAAGAATTCATCCCCGTCCATTCGTACCCTAAAAACGTGGTGAATTCACAATCCGCGCTGCGGTCGTAATATTGCTCGGCCGCCTCCTGCATCTCTGTCCAAGGCTCTAGAGCTGCCTGCAGGCAAAGCGCACCGTCATCACCGCACTGGCCCAGGTGCGCTTGCTGCATCGTCGCCCAAAAGTTGAACAGGTAAAACGCCCCGCGCGACCAGTTACGGTAGATGAGGCACTGCCATGAGCTGTAGCCTTCATACTCTGGCGTGTTGCACATGTAGACTTCACCGATGAGCTCCGCGTGATCCGACACCATGGCAAAATCCAGTGGCCGCGACAGTTGCAGTGAACGCAGTGCTTTACCGTCGTCCAACCACGGTTGAATGCGGATGCGCTCGCCGCGTGCAAACTGATAGGCCTGCGCCGGAGTGGTGCGCGTACCCTGCGTGCTGGCATCCAGCGAGTATTTAGTGTGAACGTGCAGGTCCCCAAAAAAAGCCTGCTTCAGGGGTGCCTGGGCGGCGCAGGGTTCGCGCGTTTCTGAATAAATTTGTTTAGGTACCGGCGCAGAAGCAACGATCGGCTCGGGTATTGTGGCGCCTTCTGTTTCGTCAATACGCTGTGCCGTTACGCGCTCTAACGCCAAGGGAGCGGCAGCTTCGATGGCGCGCTCGGGAGCGGATATAGCTTGCTGCCCTGACGCCGCCGCGGGCTCAGACGCCTCTAGAGACGACGCTAAAAACAACGTCAGCAAGCCCAGCAATGGCCCGACAGTATAAAATTGCCGCCGAGCTTTAATCCGGCGACGTTTGATCAATTCAGGGGCCACTGACAATCTCACTCTCCTCCCAGCCATAGCGCACCGCTCTGGCTTCTATTGCACTGTAATTATTGATGCTGACCGGTCTGGTATAAAGCTGCCAGCGGCCATCATCGAGGCGATACTCCAGCGAATGCCCGGCTAGCGCCGGGGTGATCACCAGCATCCCATCCCGCACCTCGAGTGTTGGTGCGGGCGTTACCTGTCGCTCCCCGTCCGGCTCGAACCTGGCAACCATAGCGGATTCCGGTTCATTGCTCCAATCGCCGACGCGCGTCAGCCAGGCATCCATCGCACCGCGCATGCGCTGCAAGACACCCTGATACTGCGGATCACTACTGACATCGTGGATCTCGAAGGGGTCCAGCTCCAGATCGAACAACCGTTCGGCACCGGGCGGCTCATACCACTGCTGCTGTATTGCATTTAACTGCCCGGCGTCGTACATCGCACGCATCTCTCGCACCATATCGATATTGTCGCGGAATTTCAGGTCGGTGCCACCGGGGACATCTGGATACCAGCTACGAACATACTTGTAGCGCGCATCCCTTACAGCCCGCTGACGGTCTATTAGCTCATCAATGCGGTCGCGGGATGCATAAATGTACTCGTGCGGCCTGGTATCCCCCGCCGCAAAGTCGCGGCCCTGCATATTGGCAGGCACTGGCACACCCGCCAGCGATAAAATAGTGGGGCCCAGATCGACAAAGCTGATCAGGCGCTCGTCCACTCCACCTGGCGTTACACCCTCCGGCCTGAAGGCCTCCGGCCAGCGAATAATCATCGGCACCTTGATCCCCGAATCAAACAACTCGCGCTTGGCGCGCGGTAAGCCGTCGCCGTGATCCGTGGTCCAGATCACTATCGTCGAATCGGCCAGCCCCGCAGTCTCCAGCTGCTGCAGAATGACGCCAACCTCGGCATCCATATAGGCAATATTGTTATAGTGGCGCGCCATATCCGCGCGCACTGTCGGGGTGTCAGGATAATAAGGTGGCACTGCGACATCCTGCGGGCTGACAACCTGGGGCATCGGGCCGTCCTGGCCGTACCAGCGCATCACCTGCATCAGGAAATGAAGAATACCGCTTGGCATACTGCCTATCGGAGGAAATACCCCGCTCTCATGCGTGATCATGAAACTGATAAAACCGAAAAAGGGCTGCCCCGGTGCGCGTTTGTCCCAGTCGGGTGCTGCAGCTCCCTCAAGACCCCAGATCGTGGGTGGTCCGCGGTGTGTCATAACACCACTGAACTGGTAGTCCAATTTGTTATCCGTATAAGTGTAATAGCCCGCCGCCCGCAATAACTCCGGATACGCCTTCGCGTCCTCCGGCGGTACTGAGTAGTAGCCGCCCTCAGGGCGCGAGCTGCTGCGCATATGCTGCGTACCGGTCGATATCTGGTGCATGCCGAGAATATGGGCAGCACGACTTGGCGCACAAACTCCAGCGGTAGTGAACGTATTGGTGTAGCGGACCCCTTCTGCGGCGAACGCATCGAGATGCGGTGTGACGGCTGCAGTGTCGCCAAAGGCTCCCACGCGGGAACTCATATCCTCTGCCATCAACACTAGAATGTTAGGTTGCGCCGGGGTTTGTGCAAGTACGATCTGCGCAAACAGGCCGCAGACTACACAGGCCATTTGTAGAAACATTGCCACTAGAGATACTCCAGAAAAATAGGTGATGTCCAGGCGCGCGGCTCGGCCACGGACAAGCAATCGTCATCCGGTTTTGCATTTACGCCAATGCAGTAGTTGCGCTTGATACATTGATCCCGCTCATCGTACTCACAGTCAAAAGGGTCACCAACAACCAGTGGTTCAGGTTCCTGTATCACACGGGCATAGTAAAGGGCACTGCGCGCGCTGCTAGCGTACTGGGGATCATCGAATTCCATCTCACAACCGGTGCCGTCGGCAGGGCAGTCCTTGATTCGCCAGGGATCTTCTATCAGCGGCGTGATCTCCTCATCGGGGCGAACTTGCGGCCTGATACGAACAATTTCAATCCGGGTAATGGCCTTGCGTCTATCCCCGCCGGGGCGATAACACTCGCCACCACACAGGGACTGCACACGCTCAGCCCCCAGTGCGGCCACCGTGTAATCAGGACAGCCGGGCTGCTGCTCAAACGCACCCAGTGCTCGCACCCGAAAATGCGGCGTTTCCCTGAGCATGACCTCGCTGCCCATTGGCACTTCACCGCCTGGACCATTGAGCAAATCGAACCAGACCAGCATACGATCGCCAGACGTTGCATACACATTACGACTGCTCAAGGCTGCCCAGATCGCGTCGCGGTTGCGGCCGCTGGTGTGGGCCGCCACAAGGCCACCTGTGTAATAGAAACCGCCAGACTCCCTATCAGCCTTGTAAAAATCGGTCGACATTCCCTCCCGACCCATATTCTTGCTATCTGTATACAACAAGCGGTTCAACTCTTTGTAACTACTACCAGGACGCCCCTGATGACCATCACTCGAGCCGATCAAACCGAAGCGGGCACGCTTGGGTTCTCCGCTGGCATCAAAGCCCAGTGCCATATCGTATTGTGCAGACAGTCGCGACACATACATCGATGGCGGTTGAAAAGTATTCTGCAACTGGCCACAGCCCGCCCAATCATCGAGGGTCGCAGCGGGAAACAAGTTACGGCCCTGCGGGTCGCCTTTGTTGATAAAGTCACTCACCGCCTGTTCAACTTCTTGCACACAATCCGCAGACGTCGGCTCGACACAGGCGGCGCGCGTAATGACAGCCGCCTGCTGACAACACGGTGTGAAGTTTTCAGTCGCCTGCGGACAGTAAACCTCGCCCTCACCAGATTGCCCTATGCGCTGAAAATCCTCGAACACTTCAGAATTGCCGTGTCCAGAATAAATCTCCAGCAGGTTCTGGTAGCGCTGCTCGTATTGATCCATCTGATCACGAAAATCACCTGTCAAAGGATTGGTTGTGCCCCAGGACAGGCCGTGGGGAATCACCATACTGTCAAAACCCCATTCATCCAGTTTCCGGTAGAGATCGCGGGGCGTGAGTGCGACCTCTCGACAATCAGCCGACAGCACGTTTGCGGGCACACCCTGCGGGCAGACGGGCGTCTCATTTGACTCGCGTATGAACCAACCCAAATCAGACGCATTTTTGACGCCGTCGGTCAGGCTCAACAGTCCCAGCAGAGCGGCAGGTGCCTTCCCCAGCACATAATTTGGCGCGGCGGCGATCGGTCGCGTGGGCGTTTGGCCCTCCTCCCAGGTGCGGAATATCACGTTCTTGTGCCCGTAGTGGCTCTGCACGTCATCCTTATTGCCGTTGGACCACTCCCAGCCGACTAATGATACGACATCGGGGTTGGTAGGATCACCCGCTGCGGCATTGCACTCGCGAATCGACGCCACTGTGTCGGCCCACGCGCGCGGTGTCAGCCCCTCGGCATGATCGTTGATACTCCAGAAGTCCAGCGCCGAGCAGTAGCGGGCAAAATCGCAGGCATCCGCCGGGGTCACAACGCCACCGCCTTTCACGGCATTGGTACTAAAAAAATAGGCGTCAATGGAGTAACTGGTGTGACTGTGCAGATCGCCGAACAGGATCTGTGGTGTCTTATCACGCGGCACTGGCGCCGCTTCTACCGAGCGCAGCAACGGGCGTGGCCCAGTCGTCACCGCCGTCGAGTGCCAGTCACTGCCCAACCAGCCTTTGCCAACAATGTAGAACCAACCAATGGCCAAACACAGCGAAAGAAACCCAATTAGTAGAATTTTTTTTAGCATCGCGATGGACTCAAGTTAACGTCGCCACCGCGAGACTGTAACTACCAGTCTTGATAGGTACGCGGACAAAAGTGTCCTGCGCTGAGGACACCGAATATGTGTTTGTAGCAAGGTCCAGATCATGATGAGTTCGATGCATCGGTTGCACCTGTTCGTTACATCCACATCATCAAACGCTCAAAGGTCCGAATTAAAGGCCCGTGATACCAAGGTACCTCGGGGTCAGTCTCGGGCACCTGATACTGCACCCGCAATTTTTTTAGTCGTCTCTTCAAATCCACGGTGATGTCATCGTAGCCGGGTTTACTGTAAAGATTCACCTGATCTGCAGGATCAGTCACCAGGTCGAACAGCTCCCACTCGTCGTTCTGGTAGTAGTACACCAGTTTGTAGCGCTCGGTGCGCAAGCCATAGTGACGAGCCACGCCGTGGAACCCGGGGTTCTCGTAGAAATGGTAATACAAGTCGCGACGCCATGGCTTGGGATTTTCCTCAAACAGCGGCAACAGGCTGATACCGTGCATCGGCGTTTTGGGTTTCACCCCGGCTGCGGCCAGCAGGGTGGGGGCAAAGTCGATGTTCTGCACCAGCGCGTCCGAGGTGGTACCGGGCTTGATGTGTCCCCGCCACTCCATCAACAGCGGCACCTGTGAGGACACTTCATCCATCCAGCGCTTGTCGAACCAGCCATTTTCGCCAAGGAAAAAGCCCTGATCCGAGCTGTAAAGGACGATGGTGTTCGCCATCAAATTGTTCGATTCCAGATAATCCAGCAGGCGCCCTATTTGCCTATCCATACTTTTTACCGAGGCCGCGTAGGATTTGATATAACGCTGGTATTTCCAGCGCAGGTCTTCCTGCGCCGTCAAATCCGCCTCTTCATACTTACGGTTGCCCTCGGCAAAGGCCTGCTGCCACAGCGCTTCCTGCTTCGGCGTCAGATTTCTACTCATGCTTAGCTTGACGTCGGTGTTGGTCATGTAGTCTTCAATACGCATACGTGCATCGCGGCGCGCTTGCGTGAGACCGTCCAGATCGCGAAATAGCGTGGCGGGTTCCTCAAACGTGGCGCCCTCATCCCAGTCGCGCAGTTCCTGGGGCCCTGGCAGCCAATCGCGGTGTGGCGTCTTGTGGTTGTACAGTAGAAAAAAAGGCTCGCCGTCGCCTTTTGCCTGTTCCAGCCAGGCGATAGCTTTGTCCGTCACCAGATCTGCGACGTAACCTGTCGTTTCTTCGACGCCAGCAGGGCTTCTGAAAGATGGATTGTAGTAGGAGCCCTGCTCCATCACATTGTCGATGACCTCCCAGTGATCAAATCCCACAGGATCGCTGTACAGGTGCCATTTACCGATAACGGCCGTTTGGTAACCCGACGTCTGCAGCAGACTGGATAGCGTTTGCTGTTCACCGTCAAAGGGGCCAGACCATTCATTGCTGTAAAATCCGTTCGCATGGCTGTGCAAACCAGTGAGTAGCGTCGCCCGACTTGGCCCGCAGATTGCATTACCCACATAGGCACGCTCAAAGCGCACACCACCGGCTGCTATACGGTCGATATTCGGTGTTTCTACCAAACTGTTGCCGTAGGCACTCACCGCGCGTACCGCGTGGTCATCCGAGAAGATAAACACGATATTGGGTCGCTCTGCAGCGTGAAGGAACAGCGAGGACGTCATCGCCAGCACTGCCGCGCCGATCTTGACTGTGTGCTGCGTGTAGACTTTTAGCATAACGGTATTCCGTCTTCCTGTTATTTTTACTAATCAATTACTCGTCCGACCCCGGCTTTCTTTATGTTAGTACCAGACTGCAGTCAGGTTGCAAAATTTTTTCACCAGAAAATATCCTGAAACAGCCGCAACCGCCTCACGCCGGCTATAAAACCGGAGGTATCGAACCTCAACTCCTGCCGTCTCGCGCGGAGTCCTCGGCAGACTCTGCCCTTGTTCGCCAGAATAGAACTCTACCTGATTGAACACGATGGCGCGGTTCTAATATTTATCGACCATATTCTGCGCATAGACCAGGCCCCCCAATACGTAAGGATACTCGCAACGCCCTGTAACAAAAAAATTTAGGCATGCTGTAGCGCCGCAATGTGCATTCGAACAGCGCAGTTTCGCTCTCCCGAGCTTTACTTGGCCGTTGACATTCAGATATTTCAATATAGGGTGTGAGAGACGCTGCCATAAAAATAATAACGCTCTGGGAAATTACATAATGAAAAACCGTAAGCCCGTTACCCGGCCCATATTAACGGCTGCCTTGTTATCGACCTCCCTGATACACATCGGAGCCGCTGCGCAGCAAAGCAAGCAACCCCATCTGGAAGAAGTGATTGTCACTGCCACCAAGCGCGCATCGAACCTGCAGGACGTGCCCATTGCGGTAACGGCACTGTCGGGAAATGATCTGGTGCAAGCACTAGTGGGTAGTTCGGAAGATCTGGTCCAACTGGTGCCATCGCTGAACCTCAACAAAGGGGCCAACCCGCGTCAGACATCTTTCAGTATCCGCGGCATTGGTACAGTGACGTTCAGTTCAGGTATCGAACCGAGTATTTCGACCATGCTGGACGGTGTGGTCATGGGCCAGACTGGCATGGCGTTTGCGCAGTTGGTAGACATGCAACGGGTGGAGGTTTTGCGCGGCCCCCAGGGTACACTGTTTGGTAAGAATGCCTCCGGTGGTGTCGTGCATTTCATCACTCGCGATCCAACGGATGAATTTGAAGCAGAAGTACGTGGCTACGCTACCGAGGACGAAGAGTACCGCTCCAGCTTTACCGTGTCAGACGGTCTCACCGACAATCTCGCCGGGAGATTGACTGGCTACTACAACAAGGACGAGGGTTGGATTAAAAATGTTTTCGATGGTGATACAGTAAACGATTCCGATGACTGGGGCATTCGCGGTAAATTGCTGTGGGAGCCAACGGACACGTTACAGTTCAAGTGGAGCAGTGATTACAGTAAAGCGAAAACTCACTGCTGTGTGCTGGCATTTCGCTCACTGGATCCCTACCCCGCAACACCGCCCAACAACCAGGCACAAATCGACGGTATCCTGGCGCAACTGGCTCCGGTAGTCCCCAGCGACGAGAACAGGAAAGTGAATATCAACGGCGACCTTACAACCGACACAGACGCCTCGGGCCACTCACTGGAAGCCAACTGGGACGTCGGAGACCATACCGTGACATCCATCAGCGCCTACCGCGATTGGTCGCAGAACTCGCGTGGCGACAACGACCAGTTGCCCGTCGATGTTCTGGGCTTCATCCAGGGCGGCAAATCCAAGCAGAATCAATTCTCACAGGAACTGCGCCTGACATCACCGGCCGATCAGTTTATCTCCTATGTGGCAGGCCTGTATTATTTTGACCAGACCGTCGATCGAAAATTCGACCGCTCCTTTGACATTACCGGGAATGAGCGGACGGAAGCGGTCGCCGACTTTAAGGTTGACTCGCTCAACTACGCAGCCTTCGGTGAGACCGTTATGCATCTCCATGAAAATTGGCGGCTGGTCACCGGCTTGCGCTGGACTCATGACGATCTCAAGTTTGATTTCGAACGCACCGGCAGCACGCTGGGCGCCAATCCACAACCCTATTTCAAGCGCGACACAGATGAGAGTAAATGGTCAGGAAAGATCGCACTGGAGTGGAATATAACCGATGACGCGATGACATACATCAGTTACGCACGGGGCTACAAAGGTCCGGCCTTTAATGTCGGCTTCGGCTCCACACCCGGCAATACAGACCCTGTTGAACCCGAGACAAGTCACGCATATGAACTCGGCCTCAAGTCCACGTGGTTTGAAGACCGCCTGATATTGAACGTGGCAGTGTTTCACACCAAGTTTGATGATTTTCAGGCCAGTGCGTCACAGTTCGATGCCAAATTGGATGAGGACGGTAACCCGATCGATGAAAACGGCGACGGCCAGGATGACGGCATATTCAGTTTCGTGCTCGCCAATGTCGGCAAAGTGGAAACTCAGGGCGTGGAGATAGACTTCACGGCGCTACCAATGGAAAACCTGACAATTTCCGGCGGCATGGCGTACGTGGACGCGAAAATTGACGAATTTCAGGGTGCCGGCTGCTCATTCGGCCAGACTTTTCGCGACGTTGGCTACAAAGGGCAGACCAGCTGCGCCGACAATCCAGCGACGCAAGACTTGAGTGGCGGCGATTTACCGGCCACACCGGAATGGAAGTTTACCCTCTCCGCCAGCTATTTGGTTCCGCTGACATCTGTGCCCTTTGATCTGGCGCTAAACGGCAACTACCGCTATCAGGATGGAGTCCAGTACCTGATTGAGCAGGATGTGAACACCACTCAGGATGGCTACGGGATTCTCGATCTCTCGATGGTGGCACTCGATCACAATGAGCACTACACGGTGACATTATTCACCAAAAATGTCTTCGACGAGTGGTACGTATCCGATGTTAACGCCCTTGTCGGCACCTTCACACCTAACGGATACGCTCATCAGGTGCCACGCTACGCTGAGCGCACGTTTGGTGTTGAAGCGCGCTATCGCTGGTAGCGACAGTGTGCAGTCCGCGTTACTATACTCCAGAGCTGAAGCCGCGAGGGAGGCCCCGTCGGACCCAAAAATGACAGTGTGTTGGATAACGATACATCAGAGGGCACCACCAAAGTCGATATCTACAGCCTGGAATTGAACTACACACTGGACGATTTCCTGCTGACCTCGATTTCTGCCTACACCAATGAAAACGTCTTCGGGTCCACCCGCGCCGACGATTACACCCACACCGCGCTGCCCCTCAACGACAGCAATGAAAAGTACGATCAGTACTCACAGGAGTTTCGCCTGACATCACCGTCAGACGGGGCCATTACCTACGTCGGCGGGCAGGAAACAGAGGGGGTAGAAGCAACTCAGATTCTTCACTACACCTACAAACGCCGCTTCGGGGTATCGGTACAGATGGACTGGTAAGCCGATATCCAGCACATCCTGATATTTCCCAGAGATATCTAGTGCAGCTTTAACCTGGGCTTCACAATATGGTTGATCTTATCTGCCACCACCAGCAGAGACGCCCTGAGCCAACCGTGCAACGCCACCTGGTGCATGCGATACAGTGAGATATACACCATCCTCGCCAGCCAGCCGCGCACATTGAAACTCTGTCCCTTGCCCAAATTTCCCATCAACACCCCTATGGCGGTGTACTGGCTTAATGAGACTAACGAGCCGTGATCCCGGTACTTAAACTCCTTGAGCGGTTTACCCTTGATACCTCTGACAATATTTTTACCTGCCAGACTGGCCATCTGGTGAGCTGATTGTGCCCGTGGTGGCACCCAGCGGCCGCCACCAAGATCATAGCCAGCACAGTCGCCGATGGCATAAATGGTGTCATCTGTGGTGGTCTGCAATGTCGGTCGCACCAGAATCTGGTTAATACGATTGGTATCGAGTCCCTCGATACCAGCGATAAAGTCAGGCACTTTAACGCCGGCGGCCCAGAGCATCATATCAGCCTGCACTGTTTCACCACTGGCGGTAATAAATGCATTTTTCTCAGCCTTGGCAACCTTAGTATTCAGGCGAATATCTGCGCCCAACTTTGCCAGCTCAACTTTTACCGCCTCCGAGACATGCTCCGCCAGTGCCGATACCAGCCTGGGACCCGCTTCCAGCAGAGTCACCCGCAGATGCTTACTGGTGACACGATTAAGCCCATAGAGTGCAAACAACTGTCTGGCGTTAAACAGCTCCGCGGACAGTTCAACACCGGTGGCGCCACCACCCACAATAACGATACTCAGGGTTTTTGCCGGCTCGTCAATCAACTTGCGATTGAGCTGGATAAAATGGTTTATCAGTTGCTTGTGAAACCTTTCAGCTTGGCGGGGCCCCTCCAGAAATTGCGCGTATTGCGCCACGCCAGGCGTATTGAAATCATTGCAGCCGCTGCCGATAGCAATCACCAGTTGATCGTACTGCTCACTGCGCTGTGGCAGCACCTCAAAACCTTCGTCGTCGACCACCGGCGCCAACGTAATACACCGAGTGGCTCGAGCCACACTACTGAAACGTCCGAGTTTAAAGACGAAACCATGTGCTGTGGCGTGGGCGCGATAACTCAGTGAGTCGACCTCTGCATCGAGACTACCTGCAGCGACCTCGTGCAGCAGTGGCTTCCACAGGTGGGTCTGGTTTTGATCAATCAACACAATCTCGGCCAGGCCCTTGCGGCCCAGTTTATTGCCCAGATAGGTCGCCAGTTCCAAGCCACCCGCGCCACCGCCAACAATCACTATTTTCATAAACTTCAGGAACCTCTGGTTGATTTGCGGCACTCATGGCCTCTGAAAGAGCCACGATCGCGATAGCATGCAGATACCATCAAACCACAACAGCGAAGTCCGTTCTGGTAATTTAAAGTATCCTGGCGAGAGAGCCGCGCAGTCTACCACCAACTTCTGGCCTACTGGCACCGATCAGGCGCCCTTTTTGGGTGAGCGCAGCGCTACTAACAGCGGCGGTTACCTCACTGCGCTTGCTGTTCCAGCCAAAGAACCAGTAACTTGTAGAAAATGGACAATATCACCGCACCGGCAAATAGGCCGATGATGCCAGACATAATCATCCCACCGATCGCTCCCAACAATATTACCGGCATAGGAATATCCAGGCCCCGGCCCATCAGTATTGGCTTGAGGACATTGTCACTGAGACCGGCGAGTATCTGATAAACGGTAAATATCACTGCCGCGGTGGTATCAGCGGTGGAAAAAACGTAGAGAATAATAGGCGCAGTGACAATCAGTGCCGGCACCTGTGCTATAGCCAGAATAAGAATAACGATTGTCAGTAGAGGCGCGGCAGGGACGCCCATCACAAACAGACCGATGGCGATCAATATTGTCTGAATGAGCGCAACACCGACGACACCTTGCAGCACACTGCGCACAGTCGCCACGGCCAGTGGTGCCCAATCGCCACCAGGGCTAAGCCCTCCTACGCGCACAAAGAAGCGGTGCGCGCCGGCGCCACAGCTCTCGGCAAACGTCATAAAGCCGCCAGAGATTATCAGTGCCGCCACCAACATCAGTACGCCCAACAGGCTGCTACCGATTCGCTTGGCCACCGCGCCGGCCAATTCTCGCAGTTGTGTCGCATTGTCAGCCGCAAACTTCTCAAGATCACCACTGGCGTTAGTCCAGGCACCGTACAAGCGCTCGCCGACCAGCGGCCAGTCCTTCACTTTTGCCGGGAGCGGTGGCACGGTATATTCCCCCTGCTCCAATACTACGCTAGATTTTTTCAGCGCCCCAATACTCGCATCCATGACATACCAGGTCGGCACCACCAGAGAGAAGATAAAAAAAAGTGTAACCACTGTAGCGGCGAGGCCCCGCCGACCACCGAGTTTAGGCTGCAGCCACTTCACCAGCGGGAAAGCAGCCATCGCGATTATCGCACCCCATACGATGGGTGTCGTAAACGGTTTCACAACATCATAAGCCAGAGTCAACAGCACCAGCAAAAAGCCAATGCGCAGAAATGACTCAATCATATTGCGGACAAACAGTGGATCGTAACCCGCGCCAGAATTCTTATTATCCATATTGTTGTCCTGTTTTGTCTGTATCCACTATTTTGAGTGCCTACTGACTCGGCCTATCATACTGGCAACGACAACCGCCATGTAGAACGTACCAGTAACAGCCTCTAAAACGGCCAGTGTTCGGATCACGGGGATCGATGCAGAGATATCACCATAACCGACCGTGGTCAGCGTAATGTAGCTGAAATAGGTGGCTACACCGAAATTATCATGCCAATCCTGATATGTTATCCCCGATATACCGGTAGGCCAAAATTCCAGCGCGAGCAGATATAGAACCGTCCAGATAAGGCCTAGCAGGAGATACACGGCGATGGTGCCAACAATCGTATTCATCCCAATGTCGCCGGAGAACAGCACCTGCCGCGCGGCAGCGTAAGCCATCCCGCAGTAGAAAATCAAACTCACACTCAGGCCAATTAGCGGCTCGGCAGACCAGTCGGTAAATTCACGCTGAATATTGCTTGCCGCCAACAATACCAACATCACACCAACAAAGATTCGCCATCGTTTCGAGAGATTAAGACTGAAGTACGCCACAAGTTCCGTTCCGAACATAAGTACCTGAAGCAGCAGATGACTCTCCCCTCCCGGAGTAGAGCTCACAAAAGCCGAGGCCAACAACAAAATGACCAGACTTGCGGTGAAATAGTAAAAGTTATTATGCAAATGGACACTGCCCACAGTCGACTCCTCTTCTGCATCCTGTCACGGTTGCTCGGCGAGAACCATGACGGAGGCGGTTAATCCAAATCGCAGCTCCACACCCTCTGGAATATACTCCAGTTTGATGCGCACAGGTATGCGCTGGGCCAGGCGTATCCACTGGAAGACTGGTTTGATGCTGGGCAACAAATTGAATCCACTGTTGCCGTCTGATGGTGCAATACCCCAGCCCAGCGACTGTACCCGACCTTCCAGTGGAGAATCGGGGTAAGCCATCAGGGTCACCCGGGCCGCATCGCCAATTTTGAACTTGCCAATCTGGTTTTCTCGAAAATAGCCAAACACCCAGAAACTGTTACTGTCGACCAGAGCCAGTATAGGGCTGCTGGCAACTGCCTGGGTGCCAATTTGAAAATCCACGTTGGATACATAGCCATCCACTGGCGCGCGAATTCGCGTATACCCCAGATTAAGCTTCACACCCCGCAGGGTTTCAGTCACCACATCAATCTGACTCAGGGATTCCTGGTACTTGGCTTCGCGGAGATTGAGGTCTTTCAGCGACACTGCACCAGGATCCTTGCCAAAAATATCGCGCAATCGATCGTACTCAATCTGCGCTGCTCTGGAAGCGATGCGTGCTCGTTTCAGGTTAGCATCAGCTTGTGCGATAGCAATCTCGAAAGGTTCCTTATCGATCTCGAACAGCAGATCTCCGCTCTGTACGTACTGATTGTCGATGACAGCGATCCGGGTCACCATTCCCGTTACTCGCGGCGCAATCTGGATAACATGTCCCCGTACCTGCCCGTCTCTCGTCCAGGGATTACTCCAGTACTCATCGAAGGTCTGGTAGGCATACCAGACAACCAGCGCAATCAACGTCAGGTTGATCGAGCCGAGAACGATTTTTTTGAACAGTTGCACGGTTTGCGCCCCTTATATCCCTATCCAGTAAGTGTTCATCAGCAAGATGTACAACAGCATGAGCGTCAGGAAAGTCGTGGAAGGAAACATGATATAACGACTCAGGCGCAGCTTGTTCAAAATCAGCGTGCTCACCCACGCACCCAGTAGAGCGAGCGCAAATACCGGCAACAACGGCGAAAGGTAGACATCACCCAACGCAAGCTCGTGCGGCACCTCATTCATTGCGATCCTCCCCGCTGATCGTCTGCGGCTGCAGATAGTCGCCCCAGTCCGTACGCGACTCCATCTGCTTCACGGTTTCTGGACTCAACACCGGCCTACCACCAAAAGGCTCCCAGCCACCCCCCAGCGCCTTGTACAAACCAACTACCTGATTCGCTATATTGCCGCGTGTCTGGGCATAGGCGTCCTCGCGCAGTGTCATTGTTTCTACCGTACTCAGCAGCCTCTGATAGCTCACCAGACCATTATTGTACTGATTGAACGAAATATTGAATGCCCGGATAGAAGCTTCGACGCCTCCCAAATCGAAGTGACTTTTGTCCACATTGTTGGAATACCCCTCCAGTGCATTGGACACTTCACGGATTGCATCCAGCACACTTTGGTTATAATTGGTCAGGCTCTCCTGAAACAACGCGTCTTCGATACGCACGCGGTTTTTGATCCGGCCGTACTCAAAAATATTCCAGCTCAGCCCCGGCCCAATCGTCGCGGTGACCGAATCGGAAAGGTCGAAGCTGTTACTGGATCTGACAGTCTGGCTAACGCCGAGCGAACCAAACAGGACAAACTGTGGATACAAATCCGCTTCGGCCAGACCGATGCGAGCACTCTGGGCGCGGGCCTGCAGCTCTGCCACTTGCAGATCGGGTCGACGCATAACCAGCTGCGCATCCACCCTGCTTACAAGCTTCGGCGCATGCGGTATCAAAGAGTATTCACTGTAGTTGGTCGCGGCGATACCGGGCCGCTGTGTTTCACCAATGCGTTTATCGAGGCCCGGAATTTCACGCTCTTTACCCGATATCAGCAGCGGCTCAATTTTTTCGGGGAGGGTGCCGAGCAGCACCGCAATGGCGTTGCGAGCCTGGAGCCGGGCTATGTTCAGCGTTGGCAGTATCGACTGCGTGGCATACCACTGCGCTTTCGCCTGTTGTACGTCAAGTTCCGACACGTTACCCGATTCGAACTGAATCTGGGTCATGTCTACAACGCGCTGCTGAATCGCGATATTCTGCCGGGATAGATACATGCGCTCCTGAGCAGTGCGATAGTTGATGTAATTGCGTGCAATCTCGGCACTGATGCTAACCAGCACATCATGGTAAGACGCGATAGAAGCGTACAAACTGGCCTCACTGGATTCAATACCTCTGGCATATTTTCCCCAGACATCCATCTCCCAGCCGACATCCAAGCTAGCGCCGGCTGACTTGAACCAGTCCTCGCTGCGGTAAAGCCCGTTAAAGTTGGCGTTCAACTGCTGTTGCTGCGGAAAAACCAGGGCATCACTGATACCCAGAGCAGCCCGTGCCTGCACAATACGCAGGCCTGCGGCCTCTATCGCCAGATTCTGCTGCGCGCCTTGCTCGATCAGACCACTCAGAATGGGATCATTGAAAAGCTTCCACCACGCGCCCACTTCAAGGGCCTGCTGCGCCGCCTCTTCGTCGCTCCACTGGGAGGGTAATTGCGGTTGTACCAGCGGCTGATAGTTGGGCCCTACAGCGGTGCACCCCGCTAGCACCGCGCCTAGCGTGAAGAGCGTAACCCCGCGCCGGACGACAATTCTCGCCCCTATCAAAGTCGCTGTTACTAAAATCGTGTTTCGCCCATTCGTTGCCAATCGATCGCCTGCTGAGCCTGAGCACAGTCAACCAGGCCAAGAAAAATCGACGCCTGCAGATTCAGATAAACATAAAATTGCGCCAGTTCGAGTGGATCATACCTGTCCAGGTAATCGTCGCCCAGCAATTCATCGAGTCGCTCCTCAATATCCGTCAAACGGGATTTAAGCTGCGCCAAATTCGGCACGGGACCATGCTCGGCCAGTTGGTCGCAAAATGCAGCGATCGAATTCACGCTCCGTTTGCGCTGCACGGCGATAACCAACACGTTTTTACTGAACTCATGATGGCGAAAAGCTAGCGCCTGTAACTGTGCATAGAGCAATTCACAGCTGCTGTTTACTGCAGTGATTTGTTGCTGTCCATCGCCACCAAACAACGAAGCGTCTATTTTTGGCCCCCAGGTTTCCATTTTGCCGAGCAGTGCCGCGCCGCCCATCATGAAGGCTCGAGGCACAGCGCCAGCCGCGCTCTCGGGGCGGGCATTTAGTCGTAACCACCTCGCACAGAGCCGGAAAAAGCGCCGTCGCAGACTGGCGTAAAGATGCTCGGGCTTGCTGGAAAAAGGGAAGTACATGGCAATAATCAATGTCGCGCACACCATGTAGAACATCAGGATACTCAGCAGGATAGCGTCTACGTTGTAGTTCATGGTGTTTTGAATACCCAGGGTAAAGAGTCCCAGCAGGAAAAAGATAGAGACGGGGCCCTCAAAGACATAGAAGCCGATGAACGCGTAGGCGAACAGGAACACCGCCAGCTCAAACCAGTGTGTTAACTGCGGCAGCAGAAAAACATAAGCAGGCAGCGCGAACAGGAATCCCAGAGTGAACAACGCAAACAGCAGTTTTGGCGTGACCGGGGTATAGGACGTCAATGGAATAAGCACTGTACAAAACGTCACAAACATGAAGCCTCCCGGTGGGTTGAAGTACATCCAGATGGCGGTAGCTATCCAAAAGGTGACAAAGGCACGCAGTGCCGTTTTGAGGTTTTCCAGATCCAGCCAGTTAAATGCCGGCTGCCCCCTTGGGGCCGCTTTGGCCACATATCCGCTCTGATCGAATAGCAGGCTGTCGAGCGCGGCGAGCAACTCCAGTAGTACACGTTGAATTTTTTGTAGGAGCTCCGCGCGCGAGGCAACGGCAGCCGCGACCAGATGACTTGTCTGGCGTAATTTATTCGCGTTGAAGTCGATCTCGCGGGCCTGCATAAGCCTTATATTACGCTGCCCCAGCCAGGCGGCGTTCACCACCCCAAAAAGAGAGTCCACCTGGTCCAAAACTGGCTGGTAGTTATCGATGTACTCACTAAACTCAACGCTATTGCTTGAAACCTGCTTCAACGCAGGCAGCAAGATGGCTTCCAGCTCCTCAAACGCGCCTATCACACCGTTCCACTCCGGGAGATAATCACTCACGCCATGGGCATGACTTTTGATCGCGGCAAACTGGTTCTGGAACGCGTGACTGTCGCTGAGTAGTACCGCCAAAAAATCATCCAGTGGCGGTTGCGACTGGTCGCTGTGTTGCACCAGACGCTGAAAAGCCTGCTGGTAACCACTCCCAATACCCGCCGCCAGGCTGCGGGTATTGTCGGCAGCCTTGACCGGCCACAACATACTGGCCACCAGCGTGTAGACGATTACACCGAAAGCCGTCATGACGGCCCGCTCCGCACCGTAAAGGAATGCACCCTCGGCGTCCCCGCCATTGAAAACCATCAGGGTAACCACTGCCGTGAGCATGAAGACTGTACTGTCACCCTGGTAGGCGTTATACAGGTAAATAACGACTGCGACGGTGCAGGAAGCCGCCAACAGATAGGCCATTCTCTCCTGTGGAAAGAGCACGATAAGCGACAGCCCCAGAATCGCTCCCAGCACAGTCCCAAGCACTCGCATCACACCCTTTTGCAGTGATTCATACATCGTACCAGTGGCTGCAATCAGCAGCACCGTGGTGGCGGCCGTTTGCGGCTGGGACCAGCCCAGGCTCATGGGTATCAGGTACGCCAACGTCAGGCTGAGTGCAGTTTTTACTGCATACTGTAATTTCGCCCGGGCGGCTGTACCTGTTGTTGCGAATTCACTCATTATTGGTTTGGCTCATACAGACTGGACCGCGATGCCCACCGCTTCACCGCCGCAGACGCGCACAGTGTAGCTCGCGCGGCGCGGATTGGGTATTTTCGATCCGGTCGGCAGATGCTTTCCCCGGCAGTCGCTGCTATCCTTGCACAACTATAATAAGAGAAAAGTCACGATGAGCAAGACGTCTAAAACGCTAAAACCTTTGGGGAACATCCATCATCTGGCGCTACGCTGCCGCGACGCCGAGCAGACTCGCTGGTTTTACGAGGATATCCTGGGGCTCAAGCTGGCGGCAGCCCTGTCACTGGAGAAATCACCTGGCACAGAGCAAGAGCGGCCCTTCCTGCACCCCTTTCTGGAACGGGGTGACGGCAATGACATCGCGTTTTTCCATGAACCGGGCCATGCCAAGCCAGAGCATTTTGAGCTGAAGGACAGCGACGACATCCACATTGCGTTCGAGACCAACAGCCGTGAATCCATGTTGGCATGGATGGACAAGATTGCCGACGATGCCTGCACACCGAGCCACGTGCGCAGGTTGTTTGATACAATCGGCCAAGACAACAAAATATTGGTATCGGCGAATCCGGCGCCTCTCCTTTCCCTGCGAAAGCACCAAACGGTAACCGACAATGTCCAAACGCATAATTCTACTGATCACAGCAGTACTTTCGGCGACAAGCGCTGGCCAGGCTGGGACTGCACCCGCAGTTGAGGCTGCAGAAACTTTTCAAGTAAAAACGGTTGAGGTAGCGGTTTTGGTAGAAGTCGTCGATCAGGTTATTGAAGCGCCGCCTTTCTCTCGCACCGAGGAGCGGGAACCATGCAGTGACTATACCGCAGAGCGTCGCCCGCATTTTGGCGACCTCCACGTACATACCGCGTGGTCCTTCGACGCCAATAGTCAGGACACCCGCAACACGCCTGCGGACGCCTACCGTTTTGCCAAGGGCGAATCGATGGGTATTCAGCCTTATGACGAAAACGGCCAAGCAACCCGCTCTATCAAACTGGATCGGCCACTGGATTTCACCGCCGTCACCGACCACTCCGAGTTTATGGGTGAGATGCGTATGTGCAGCACCAAGGGGACACCGGGCTACTGGCACCCGGTCTGCATCGCTCACCGACACCTGCCGCAACTCTCCTTTCTCACGTTTGCCGCAAAGGGTATGGCCTATAAAAGCCGCTGGGGATTCTGCGGCGATAACAACGAAGTCTGTTTCGCCGAGGCCGCCGACACCTGGCAGGACATTCAACAGGACACAGAAAATGCCTACGACCGCAGCAGTGATTGCAGTTTTACCAGCTTCGTAGGCTACGAGTGGACGGCCGGCGCAGAGACTGGCCAGAATCTGCATCACAACGTGATTTTTCGCAATGCGCATGTGCCGGATCGGGCACTGAGCTGGATTGAGACCCCATCGCAGGTGCAACTGTGGGATTACCTCGACGAGGAGTGCGTTGCGGGTAAGCCGGGCTGCGATGCCGTGGTGATACCGCATAACTCGAACATTTCCGGAGGACTGATGTTTGAAACAGCGCGTATTGCCAACAAAGATATTCCCGCAGACCCCGTGACGGCCAATGAAGCGACCCGTCGGGCGCGCTGGAATACGCTTTTTGAAGTGATGCAACACAAGGGTGCCTCAGAGTGCGACAGCCGCCTGCCCGTCTGGACGGAAGATGAGTTCTGCAATTTCGAACTTATGGGCTATGACCGCTTTGGCGGCAAGAATACTGGTCAGCTCCGCTTTGCTGCGTTGGACTGGATGCTCCCACTGCTGGGTAAGGACATTGTCCCCGTGACCGCGCCACCCGCCGAGACCAACTTTCTACGCTATGCTCTTAAGAAGGGCTTGCAGCAGCAGCAGGAACTTGGCGTTAACAGTTTCAAGTTTGGCCTGATCGCTAGCACCGACACGCACATTGCCGCGCCCGGACTGACCATGGAGAAGAACCACCCTGGACACGGGGGCGCCGGCATGGGAGCGCGCGAAGGTGTTCCACCAGGGTTGCCGGATGAACTCGAGTACGGCCCAGGTGGCCTGGCGGTACTGTATGCACAAGAGAACAGTCGCGATGCCCTGTTCGCCGCCATGCAAAGGCGCGAGGCCTACGCCACCAGTGGCACACGACCTGTACTGCGTTTCTTTGGCGGCTGGGATTACCCGGACAATCTCTGTTCCGCAGGCGACATGGTCGCACAGGGGTATGCTGGCGGTGTACCAATGGGCGGGGACTTGGCGCCGACCACCGTGGCGGGGAGTACGCCCCGTTTTCTGGTGTCCGCCAGCATGGACACTGGCACCGCCGAGTACCCGGGCAGCCCCTTGCAGCGGATTCAGTTGATCAAAGGCTGGTATGAAGACGGCGAGCTACACGAACAGGTACTGGACGTGGCCGGCGGCGATAACGGAGCCGGCGTCGACATACACACCTGCGAGCAATCAGGCAACGGACACCAACAACTGTGCAACGTGTGGCAAGACAATAACTTCAACCCCGCTGCGCAGACATTTTACTACACCCGTGTGCTGGAAAATCCCTCATGCCGCTGGAGCCAGCGTATCTGTGCCAATGCCGGGGTACGCTGTGAGGACCCATCAAGCATACCCGAGGGTATGGAAAACTGTTGCTCCATCGAACACCAGCAGGTCATCCAGGAGCGCGCATGGAGTTCGCCCATCTGGTATACGCCTCCGACCTAGATCTTCGTATCCCGCGTATTTTTAACCCCTTTTACCGCCTGCCGCAGCCAAGTTGCAGGAATAGAGTCTGGTGGCTGGAAAACATCCCCACTATACTGCCATCTTAAAGAGAGAAGCTCCGGATAATCAAAACCGCGGCTTATCACGCCCTACCACTCAATAGCGAGCGCAGGTAAACGATGAAGACACCTATCCGATTTGGCCGCGTGGCGGCTCTGTTACTTTGCCTGCCAATGGCAGGCGCTTTCGCCCAGGATTATGCCGATGCCGACGCCGCCACCAACATTGTCGAAGAGCGTGTGACGGTTGAGAATGGCCTCGCCGAGGTCTGCGGTGAGGGAGGCGGTCTCAATCCCTGTCTGGATGCGAACGGTCAGACCTACGCCCAGGAAGTAAAGGGACCCGGTCTCGACGCCGAGTCCGAGAGCACTCTGGCTGCTGAAGCCGCGCGCATCCGAGCCGAGTCGCCCGAAAAATTGAACAAGACAATCACTGAAATGGAGCAGGGTTACAACCCTGACAACAGCGCTACCATGGGCCTGCCCAATTAAATGAAGGGCGAAATGGCCTGCCACAGCTGCGACCGGTTAGTCAGCGTTGCAAGCCTGAAGGAAGGTGAAAGCGCGTTCTGTCCCCGCTGCGGTCACTTCCTCACTCGCAAACTTTCAGACCCCTACGGTCGCGTTTTATCGTTTGCTATCGCCGGTATTATTCTACTGATCATGGCCAACAGCTACTCGTTTTTATCCTTTTCCTCAACCGGGCTCGAAAGTGTGATTACGTTACGCGAGACGCCCGCCGCCGTTTGGAATTACGGCATGCCGGAGGTGGCTATTCTGGTCGCGGCTTTCATCATTATTATCCCCGCGTTCGTGCTCGTTCTGCTGCTATTCCTGTGTGTGCCGCTGCATGCAGGTCAATATCAGCCCTGGTTGATTCCAGCAGCAAAAGGCGTGTTCCTCGCCCAGAACTGGTCCATGGTAGAGGTGTTCATCATCGGCGTGATCGTCTCACTGGTCAAAATCGCCGCTATGGCGACCATCAAGTTGGGTATCTCGTTTTGGGCCTACGCCGGTTTCGCGATCTGCTTTACGCTCGCTATTTCCAGCCTGGATCGATACCAGTGTTGGGAGCGAATCGAGGCCTTGCAACGCGTATGAATTCACCTGCGAGTACCGCCGCCTCCCGCAACCTCGCCGCCTGCCACCTCTGCTTCAAGCTCGCCACCTCCAAGATGCAGCATTGCCCGCGTTGCGGCACCACATTACATTTGCGCAAGAGCAACAGTATCCAGCGCACACTGGCCCTGTTGATTACGGCGTGCCTTCTCTACATTCCCGCCAATCTGTACCCCATCATGATCACCGAGCAATTGGGCTCATCCGAGGGCAGTACCATCCTGGGCGGCGTTGTCATCTTGCTGCATCACGGCGCTGCTCCTGTCGCACTGGTGATTTTCCTGTTCAGTGTGCTGGTGCCACTGGGGAAATTCATGACGATGTTCTATCTGATCTGGACGGTGAAGCGCCACTCGCCGGTCAGTGCAAAGCAGAGAACCAACATGTACCAGATCACTGAATTTGTAGGCAAATGGTCGATGGTCGATGTCTTTGTGGTCGCTATACTGGTTGCGCTGGTGCACCTCGGGGGACTACTGTCGATCCGCCCAGGATTTGCTGCGTCGTGTTTCGCCGGGATGGTCATCATCACCATGATTGCAGCCGAGAGCTTTGACCCCCGATTGATCTGGGATGAAATGGAAGAAAAAAACCGTGACAACTGAAGAAGCAGATATCAGCCAGAGCCGAAAATTTTCCGGCATTTGGATAGTACCCTTACTGGCACTTGTACTGGGCATTTATATGGTCATCGACAATTGGATGAACGAAGGCCCTGAAATTGAAATCGCATTCACTACCGCCGACGGCCTGGAACAAGGTAAAACCAAGGTCAAGTATCGCGATGTAGACATGGGGACGGTTCAGGAAGTCCGTTTGAACAACAAATTCGATGGCGTGATTGTCCGTGTCAAGCTGGACCGTCAGGCGCTACCACTGTTGCGTACCGATACGCGTTTCTGGGTCGTGACTGCGCGGGTGGGTGTCGACAACATCTCCGGGTTGGAGACGCTTCTGTCCGGTGCGTACCTGCAGCTGGCACCGGGGACCGGTGAAGAAGACGCGCGTGAGTTTGTAGGACTGGAGCATCCACCGCTGACCCCGGCAGGCGCACCCGGATTGCGTCTATTTCTGACCAGTGATCGCGCCACATCTGTCACTGCTGGCGACACCGTACTTTACAAGGGCTATAAGGTTGGACGCGTTGAGACCATGAAGTTCAAGCCAACTGACAAGCTTGTTCACTACCAGATATTCATCGATGCCCCCTATCACGAGTTGGTCAACAGCAACGTGCGTTTCTGGGATGCCAGCGGCGTGTCCATGAGCGCCAGTGCGAGCGGCTTCAAAGTTGAAACCGGCTCTCTGGAATCCATCCTGTTCGGCGGTGTTTCTTTTGGGGTACCGGAGGGCGTCAAGGAAGGCGACACTGTCGCGGCAAATACCGAATTTCAACTATATTCGTCCTATTCAGACATACTGAAGAACCCCTACAACTATGGCACCTACTACGTGGTTAGCTTTAGCCAGTCCATCAAGGGACTCGTCCCCGGCGCGCCGGTTGAGTTTCGCGGTATCCAGATCGGCAAAGTCGACAGAGTCATGTTAAAGGAAGGTCAGGCACTGAGCATCAATTCCGGAATCGAGGGCCAGGGCGCCCCAATACCGATACTGATCTATGTCGAACCCGGCCTTATGGAATTACCCGACACGAAGTCCTCGGTCGAAATACTGCGACGCGGTATCACGCGCGGTATTTCCGACGGCCTGCGCGCCTCTCTGGAAAGCGGCAACCTGCTAACCGGCGCGAAATATATCAGTATCGATTTCTATCCCGACACGCCGCCCGCGAGCGAAGGTTCGTTTTTGGAGTACACCACAATCCCCGCCATTGAGACCGGATTGGCGCAGCTGGCGCAAAGTGTAAACTCCATTCTTCACACCATCGATGAGCTGCCAATAACCGAAACAGTCACCAGTGCCAACAGTGCGCTGGCCAGCTTGAACCAGTCGCTGGCGAGTTTACAGTCCATCATGGAAAGCCAGAGCACACAGCAACTTCCGGTGGAATTGGATAAAACGCTGACGGAGCTAAGAGACGCCATTAGCAGTCTCTCGCCCAACTCTGAGGCGTATCAAAGTCTCAACTCAAGCCTGCTCTCGCTCAATCGCATCATGGGCAACCTGGAGTCGCTGACGCGTACCCTCGCTGAGAAACCCAATGCAGTACTGATATCTTCGGACCCAACACCCGATCCCATTCCTGAGGTGAGTCAATAATGAAAGTCTCCGTTTTGCTTTTGGTCGCCGTGCTGTCCGGCTGTGCCAGCCAGACGATCCCTCCTACCTACTACCTGTTGCGCTCTGATGAGAATTTGAGCACCAGTGCGCTTAGCGCCTCACAGCAATACTCCCTGGGTTCCGTAGAGATTGCCGCTTATCTGGACCAGTCGGGACTGGTGATAGCCGCCGGGAATGATGAAATGCGTCCCGCCAGCCAAAATCTCTGGGCCGAGCCAATCTATGACGGTGTACGCAACTTTCTCGCCACTGAAATTGCACAGGCCAATGGCCAGGAACTCCTGCCCACCAAACTCACACAAAATACTACCGTTCTCAATATTCGAATCGACCAGTTGCACGGAACACTGGATGGTCAGGCGAAAATCGTGGCCTACTGGTGGCTGGTCCACAATGATGAAGTAGTGTCCCTCAATCGCTTCTCCGAATCACGCGCTCTGGCAGCCAGTGGATATAGTGCGCTGGTGGACGCTGAAAAGTTTCTGCTAACTGAATTGGCGAAAAAAATCGCTACCTCGCTGGCAGACCAGAAAGCTGGATCGGTAGCGGAATAAACACCCCCGGAACCGCGTGCACCGCACCCGTCACAACACGATTAGTTGAGTCATCCGCAATACCCGCCATCATCTCCTGCAAAACGATGATTTCTCCGAACAGACGCTCGAAACTAAGGTTGTCGACCACGCCCTGATACTCATGGGTAATCAGGTAGTGCTGGCCATTGGGTTTACGGGTGTTGTTCAATTTCCACAACAGTACCTCTACATTGTGGGCAGCAATGTCCTGCTTGTAACCCAGTTCCGCAAACTGCAATTTATAGCAACGGACGGTAAGCTCTGCCAGCCGCCCCTTCACTGTCATTCCGGGAATCTTACGCAGTTGATCCAGGTTGCGCTTGTAAAGCTTCACCACCAGTTCTTTGACGTCTGCTCGGGTTCTGGTTATAAATTGATCGACAACCAGATCAATATCGGACTTGAACAGGTTTTTGGCTTAGTAGCTTGAACAAGCAGTAAGCACCACCGAAAGAAACAAGAGAAACAGTACACGCATAACGGGAGTCTACCCTGAAGGACACACTGGCGCGAGCCTCCAGCGTGTCGCTATTCATAATGTCGACAGATGTGCTATGGCAGCAAATACCAAGAGCCACATCACACAAATAGATGTCGGCCGGCGTTGTCAAAATGCTATCCTCTGGTCGAAACAATAAAGTAAAGTTTGTTACAACTGCGCATCTATCTGCCACTGACCAAGGATTGGATTACCGATGTCAGCACATTTCAGAAATCCGTCATTTGCAGGTAGCACAAGGGTGTCAGGACATTATTTCACAAGGTCATAGATTGCTCTCACTCGCAGCCACGTCCACAGAAGGTGGCGGCTAGTATGATACGAACCACTGTCTTGGCACTTTTACTCGGTGGCGCTGCCCTTGCGGTATTATTGACTCTATTCTTTCGGCCTTCGAACGCCTCTGTGCAACAGGCGCCTCCATTGGTTTGGAACGCCTCTGCCGCAGATGTCGTGTTTGGCTCACCCACAGTCATCGATTCCGTCATGCAACTTGAGCTCGACGGCACCGGTGCCGGCCTCGTAAACCTGCCCACAGGCAACATTGACGCGCAAGACTTCTCATTCATTCACCTGGCGCTTGAGACGCCAGCGCACCATCGTGTCGTCACAATAGTCTGGGCAAACACACAAAACCCGGAGGAACCCCACGCCTACACGCTGGAAAGTCAGTCACAAGAATCGCTGTGGCTGTCGACTGCAGAGCTAAGGGGCTGGAGCGGCGAGATTGACACTCTGGGCCTGCGTTTTTCAGGTGGTGCCGGCGACACCGTCTACATCAGAGATTTTTCAGCCTTCCCCGCTTCTGCAGTTCGCCAGCTACAGGCGATTCATTCCGATTTAACCAGTTACGCGCCCTGGAACTCTGCAGCGATGAATACCTATACCGGTGCATTCAATGCGGCTTCTTTCTACCCCACTATGCTGGCGGTCGCTTTGCTGGCGCTCAGCTTGCTGGCTTACGGCTTGCTGCTTGTTATCTTTCGGAAGAATCTGCGATTCAACCTGGCAGTCGTAGCACTGATATTCTTTGGCAGCTGGATCATTCTGGACATGTACTGGCAGAACCGCCTGTTGCATCAACTGGTGGATACACACCGCCAATTTGCTGGCAAGAGCACTGAAGAGAGACTTGCCGTAGGCCCGGATGCAAAACTCTACACCTTCGTTACACAGGTAAAATTGCTACTGGAATCGACTAAATCCCGTATCTTTGTGACTTCAAATGATGCCTACAGCGGCATGCGGGCTGCCTACTATTTTTACCCCTTGAATGTGTACTGGTCACTATATGGGCCTGCATTGCCCCACAAAAAAGCACTGCGCAGCGGTGACTATATTGCACTGATACAACCCTCTCTGTTTACGTTTGATGCCGAGCGCAGTAGGGTGACTACACCAAAGCGACAGCAACTTAAGGCGGAGCTTGTTTTTTCAGATCCCTCGGGCACTGTGGTGCGGCTAAAATAGATGGATACGCTACTCACCAGCCTGGCATTGATAGTACCGATTTTACTTGGCGGGCTGTGGGTCAACCTGATTATTCCTGCCCAGGCCCCTGCTCGATCAGCACTGGTGTGGGGTAATGGCACCTTGGTCGGCTTGCTACTGATACCCCAGTTGCTGTGGGGACTCGACGCTTTGGGCATACCCCTGTCTTTCGTCACCACAGGGTTGCTGGCATGCGCTCTGGTAACAGCGGCAATTGCCATACACCTTTTCAGGGACAAGAGCAGCCCTGCCACCCCCATGCGGGCCGATGCTGCTGACGCCATCCCACCCTCACATCAAGCGCTATTTTACCTGCTTCTGTGCTTGCTGGCTGCTCGCTGTATAACGCTTGGCCTGGAAATCTTGTGGCGACCTCTATTTCCCTGGGACGCCACTATGCACTGGGCGACCAAGGCGAGGGTCTGGTTTGAGTTTCACCAAGTGGTTCCATTTGTGGACAGTGAGGTCTGGTTGCAGATGGGCAGTGAAGGCGTCTTTACCGACCGACACCCCGACTACCCACACACAGTTCCGCTTTTGCAGGTGTGGATGAATCTGGCGACGGGGCAGTGGAATGAAAGCCTGATGAACCTACCCTGGCTACTTTGTCTTATTGCAATAGGGACTGCATTTTACGCGCAATTACGCGTAGCCAGTGCCAGTCCACTGACGGCAATAGGCTTCACCTATCTCTTACTATCGATGCCGCTGGTCAACATCCACGTGGCGCTGGCGGGCTATGCAGATCTATTTCTGGGCGCGACCTACTGTGCGGCCCTGATGGCCTTACACAACTGGGTGACAACAGGCTGGCGATCACAGGGCTTGCTGGCAATTTTCTTTGCCTTTGGCTGCCTGCTGATCAAAGACGAAGGCCTCCCCTGGGCCCTCACTTTTATCCCCGCATTGCTGCTCGTTTCCAGGACACGTCACAAGATCGCCAAGCTGGCGGTACTGGTCTCACTTGGCCTGGTTTTTCTGGTTATCCTGATACAAACGAATCCGTCTGTACTCGCTCAATTATTGGGCTCGGTAACAGAATTTCACCCCGACGGCCTCACCGGCATCATAAAAACGGTCTGGTTACACGATAATTTTCACCTGCTGGGCTACCTGCTACTGGCTATCATTCCCATGGGCCTGACCCTCCCGGGGGCATTCACAAAAACATATTTGAGTATCAGTGTTGCTCTGACCTGTGCTGTATTGATGTTCCTGTTTCTGTTCCTGTTCACTATATTCGGTGCCGGGGCCTCCAACTTTACAGGCGTGGGGAGACTCTGCATTCAGCTCGCCCCCGGCTTGCTTTTCCTCAGCGCGATGTTGTGCAACGACCTTCTCATCCGCGGCAGGGAGACAAGCACCGCATCCTGATAATAGGTATACAAATGTATACTTTTATTGAGGAGTTGCTAACATACCTCCCACACACTATAGCGATACAGGCGTTGCGCTTGTCTTCAGGAGAAAGCCATGACCGAGGTAGCAGAAAAAATACTTCCCCCAATTCAGGACGTGTATAACCCCAATTCCAGAGAGTATATGGAAGACCCCATCTCCCAGTGTCTGGAACTCGCCCGACGCGGTCGACTGGTGTGGTACGAACCCTGGCAAGCCTGGATCATGACACGCATGGACGACATCATGGCGTGCTGGAAGACAGAACCCCTATCGTCGGACTTCTACGATTGGGAGTTTGCACCCAAGCGGCCGCCCGAGGAGGAATGGAGCAATTTCGAACGCGCCCTGATCGGCCACAGCCTGCTCGCCGACCACGATCACCACCGCCTGGTGCGGCGTGTTACCGCGCCTGCATTTTCGCGCAACGTTGTCGACAAGATTCAAGCCAGAATTGAGCCCGAGATCAAGAAGCTGTTCGACGAGCTGGGAACCCCGGATGTCTTCGACTACCGGGAAAAGATCGCCTTTCACATTCCCTTCATCTCAATCACACGCATGGTGGGCATTCCGGAGAAATACTGGCCTGAGATTAAACAGGTGATTACGACCTTTACCGAGACCTGGAACCCCACTATTTCCGACGAACAACGTGAGAGCGCGAGACAGGACAGCAACCGCGCGATCGTCATTCTCAAAAAGATCATTGACGAGCGTCGCAGCGCACCGCAACAGGATGATTTTCTCAGCACCTTGCTGCGTATTGAAGCCGAGAATGAAGGCTTTGAAGAGGGCGATATCATCACGCTGATCCTGGCGCTGATCGGCGCGGGCGCAGACACCACGCTGGTCGCCCAACAGTGGTCAGTGTACGCCCTGTTGAAAAATGACAGAAGCCAGATCGCCAAGGCCCTGGCCACTCCCGATAGCTTTTCCAACGCCTTTAGTGAGATCAGCCGCTGGGGTATTTCATCGAAGATGGGGTTCGCCCGCTATGCCCCGCAGGACATGGAATTTATGGGGGAACAGTTGCGCAAGGGTGTCATGGTATTGATGATGCCGCACCTGAAAGACCACAATCCCGACTACTTTGAAAACCCCGAGAAATTTGACGTGGAGCGGGTGTTTGATCCGGACCCAACGTTTGGTTACGGCCCGCGCTTCTGCATCGGCGCCGCCCTCGCCAAGCGCCAGCTCTATCTGAGCATGACGGAACTATTCAAGCGCTTTCCCAACGTGGAACTGGCCGAGGAGCCAGAGCGGGACGAGGGCGACCACAACGCGGTGGTATTCAAGCAACTGCTACTGAAAACAAACTGTCACTGATGCCTTTATGAAGAAAATTGTCACTCGATTGCTACTGGCGTCAGTCCTGGTAACTCTGGCAGCGGGCACCAGCCTGCTGTTGATGGATTCACCGGTTAAAACACTGGAAGCTTTCGCACTGCGCCACGCGGACAAACTGCCACTGGAATACCTGGGCGAGCACCTGTTCGACCAGCACTGCGCATCCTGTCACGACAATCCCGCGATGCACGCGCCAACCCGTGAGGCGCTGTCAGGGTTTTCCAAGGAGAGCATTCTGGTGGCGCTGGAATTTGGCAAGATGCAACCCATGGCCACCGGATTGCGCCAGCAGGAGCGATTCCTGATCGCCACATACCTGGCGGGCAGTGCACCAGAGTCGAGCGATTGGATAGATCAGCATTTGTGCAGCACACCCGACACCAGTGCGCCTTTGGAGTATGTGAGTAATTGGGGATTGGGTACAGACAATAAACGCTTCGTCCCCGCTGAAAAGTCTGGTATCGACCGCAGCAATGTCGGCACTCTGGAATTGGCCTGGAGCCTGGCCTTTCCCCGCGTGACGGACATGCGCTCACAGCCGGCCATCATCGGCGACACTATGTACTTCGGTGACAAAACGGGACAACTCTATGCGCTGGATCGCACCAGCGGCTGTATCCGGGCCCACACCAAGGTCTTCAGTGGCATTCGCTCGGCGCTTACCGTGGCGACACTCAACGATGGCATCAAGCTGCTGATCTTTGCCGATTCGCTCGCCACCGTGTTCGCCATGGACCCGGTTAGCCTGGACGTTGTCTGGCAATACTCTGCCCGCCTGTTCAATACCTCCGTCGTATCCGGTTCCATCAGTTATGACAACAACCGCCTGTTCGTCCCGATCTCATCGTTTGAAGTTGCCGCAGCGGGTGGCCCCAGCCATATCTGCTGCACCTCCCACGGCGGTGTTATCGCACTGGCGGCTGCTACTGGCAAGACACTCTGGCAATGGCACGCCACCGCGGACGCCACCCTACAGGGGCAAAACTCAGCGGGGCAAGATCAGTACGGGCCCTCCGGCGCCTCGGTGTGGACAACCCCGACGATAGACGCCAAGCGCAATCGCATTTATATCGGCACAGGTGAGAACCTGACACATCCGGCAACGGATACTTCAGATGCCATCGTTGCGCTGAATATGGATAGCGGCAAGTTAGTCTGGCGCTTTCAGGCGATCGCCGGCGATGTATGGAACGCGGCTTGCCTGAACGGTGGTGCCAACTGTCCACACGACGCCGGTGGCGATTTCGATTTCGGCGCGTCCGTTATTATCGCGCAAAACCGCGACGGCTCGGACATTCTGCTAGCGGGACAAAAATCCGGCGAAGTGTTCGCACTCAACCCTGACACAGACTCCACAGAGGGTGAAGTACTGTGGCGCAAACGCGTCAGCCTTGGCACCACGAATGGCGGCATCCACTGGGGGATGGCGGTTTCGGGGCAGCGCCTGGTGATACCCGTGGCAGACCCGGAACGGGATCATCCAGGGTATACGCCCCAGCCAGGGCTTTACGCACTGGACGTAACCAGTGGTAAGCTACTGTGGCAGCAGCACGTCGAGCGCGGCTGTGAAATCGCCGAGAAGAACAGGCCGCTAATCGGGCTGGAGAATTTGCGCGCCACCGAAAAACCGGCACTGTCAGAGTTGTACAAGTGCTCTTTTTACTACGGGTTATCGGCCGCAGCTACCGCGACTCCCGAACTCGCCTTTAGCGCCGGCTTGGACGGCAAGCTGCGCGCCTATGACATCGCCACCGGCGAAATACTCTGGCAGACGCAGACCGCACAACCGTTTACCAGCCTCAACGGTATCGCAGGCCACGGCGGTGCGATTGACGTCAGTGGGCAAGTATTGGCGGATGGTTGGGTGTACGTGCAATCTGGCTATTCCATGTTTGGGCAACTACCTGGCAACATGCTGCTCGCTTACAGTGTTTCGCCGTAAGGTTGTTACACCTCCCGGCATTCAGGTAACTTCGATTGCACGAAGAAATCAGACAATTTTAGTAGGCAAGTGAGGCGTATTAAAGGAAGCTTGTCGATACGGCTTCAGGAAGCCTCTGCCGAAAACGCCACTACCCATAAAGGAACCGTGTTATGGAACATCCCAAACGTGCCGCCAACACGCCCTATGGCGTTCTGGTGAAGCCTGGCAGCACCTACTTCTGGTGCGCCTGCGGACTCAGCGCCAGCCAGCCGTTTTGCGATGGCTCGCACAAGAAGACGGGCTTCTCTCCGGTACGCTATACGGCGACAGAGGATGCCAAGGTGTTTTTCTGCGGCTGCAAGGCTACCGCGAACCAACCGCTCTGCGACGGCAGCCACAGCAAGTAATTGGAGCACTTCACCCACATTCAGCAACGCGCCTGTGAGCGTCACGGCGGGGCAGCCGCACTCCAGCGTTTAATGCCCACCGTGCGTAGCGCGAGAGCCTTGGCGCAGAGCAAAGATGACCGCTGGCTGGCGCAAATGACCCGCTGTATTTTCCAGGCTGGTTTTGTGTGGCGAGTAGTTGATCACAAATGGGATAATTTTGAAGACGTCTTCTTCGGCTTTCCCCCGCCCAAAATAGTCAGGCTCAGCCCCGAGCAAATCAACCGCTTTGCCGCCAATCCTCTTATCATTCGCAATCGTCAGAAGGTACTAAGTGTGCAAGCCAACGCACAGTTCATTCTGGATATCACGCAAAAACACGGGAGCTTTGGCAAATTCATCGCACACTGGCCCACGCAGGATTTGATCGGATTATTCACACTGATGAAAATACAGGGCAGCAGGCTCGGTGGAATGACAGGGCAGCGAGTACTACGGAATATGGGTAAGGATACCTTCATTATTACCCCAGATGTCATCCGCTGCCTGCAGCGCAGCGGTGTAGATGTGGCAGAAAACCCGGTCAGCAAGGGGAAATTGCAACTTATTCAGGACGCCTTCAATCAGTGGCATGAGCAATCGGGACTCCCCTACAGCCACCTCAGTCGAATTTGCGCTCTCTCTCTTTAGCGAGTTTCCAATCCGAGTGAGCATGACAGCAGGCGACAGCCTGATCCCTCTTGTGACCGTGCTCACAGATAGGATTCTTATTCTCCAGTTTCGCCCCGTACGATAGTGTACCGGGTGACTATTTCTATCAGACTAAACACCACGCTACATGTATCGTCAAAGGAGAACGCGATGTCTCCTCAAAGCGCATCATTTTACATGCGAGACCCAGATCGCCTCATACTCGACGCGGTAGAAACCGGCACAAAAAATATGAGGGGTTCGACCGACGCGTGGACAGTCGCCTACAGGGAAGAGATCGTCGTGTCGATGTGCGCTTTAACCTCACCTCGCAAGACCATCGTAAAACTGAGGGCCACCGCGCCGAAAACGTACTACCCAAATTCTGGTAATCAGATATTCCGGAGCGCCAGTATTACGACTGGCGCAATTGCACGTGACTCAGGAACAGCGTGGCCGTCAATAGTATTACCGCCCCTCCTTGATGCGCCGTACCCAGTGCCACCGGCACATGCAGCAGCAACGTACTGATACCCAGTATCACCTGAACGAATAAAGCCAACACCATTAGAATCGCCGCCAGTTTGCCGTGCCAGTGCGTGGCAGTGCGATACACCAGAAACGCCGACACTGTCAGTATCACAAACAAAAAATACGCATAGATTCTGTGATTAAACTGGATGGTGGTGATGTCTTCGAAGGCCGCCAACCACGCCGGGGATGTAGTGTAGAGACCGTTGGGGATGAACGAATCGCCCATAAGCGGCCAGGTAGGATAAGCCAACCCCGCATCAGTCCCAGCCACAAGTCCACCCGACAGAATCATCAAATAGACAAGCGCGACCAATGCGAAACTCCAGAGCGCATAGGGTTTGTGTTCGGTTTTCGAGGTAGTGTCGCCGCGCGCAAGCAGGAGATCATAGACCAACCAAAGCATATAGGCGTAGATAGCGACTGCCACCCCCAAATGGGACGTCAAACGGTACTGGCTGACACGAGGATTATCGACCAGCCCACTTTTAACCATATACCACCCCAACAGCCCTTGCAGACCACCCATAAAGAACAGAACGACCAGCTTGGGCGCAAGCCCTGGCCGCAACCGACGCCGCACGGCAAAGTAGATCAAAGGTAGCGCAAACAAGACGCCAATTAGACGACCCAGCAAACGGTGCAAGTACTCGTACATAAAGATAATCTTGAAGTCATGCACGTTCATGCCGTGGTTGATCTTCTGGTATTCTGGATACTGCTGATATTTCTCAAAGGTGTCCTGCCAATCCTGCTCAGTCAGCGGCGGGATAGCACCCACCAGCGGCTTCCATTCCACCATAGACAAGCCTGAATTGGTGAGCCGAGTAACCCCGCCTAGCAGGATCATTCCAAAAATGACCACTGCGCACAAAATGAGCCACTGCGCGACCTGTCGGTCATAGCGCGATTGTTCGATGTTTGTCATATCTACCTGACCAAAATAACAATTAAAACAATGATGCGAGAATCTCCCAGCGATTTCCGCTCCTTAAGTCGCCCCGGCTCGTATCCAGCATTTTTATTCCCAGTGGATGGGTCGTATCAATGTGGATGTCCCTCTGCGGAAAGGCGATCTCAATACCGACTTCCTTGAGGCGATGATTTCCAGCCGAAGCTCACTGGCGATCGCGAGCGGCCTGTCTATGTTCGCAAGGAAATAGCGCGGACTGGTGAGCAGGCTGCTATCCCCAAACTCGTCAAACATCACCGAAGATTCAGGGTCCGCCAGCACCAGCGGGTGATTTTTAGCCACGCTCTACACGATCTCCAGCGCCTTATCCATATCGCTACCACAGGCGACACCGACCCGAATCAGCCGACGCGTAACAGAGTCAGACAACGACCAATTGAGGAGTCGGTTGGTAATAAATTCCTTGTTTGGCACCAGCAACTCGCACCTGTCGTAATCGCGAACGGTGGTTACCCACACTTATATCGTGGTTACCGTTCCCAAGACATCGCCGATAATCACAGTATCGCCCATTCGAATCGGTTGTTCAAACAGGATTATCAGGCCGCTGATAAAATTGGCGATAATTTGCTGCAAGCCAAATCCGATACCCAAACTCAGTGCGGCGACAGCCCACTGCAGCGACGACCAACTGACACCCCAAGAGCCCTGAATATCTCAAACGGGGTGACGGGATCGGAGATTTCCCGATCGTCGACAATGATCGTCTGGTGCCAAAAACTGAATGAGTCCACGATGCCGAACGCAGGGAAGACGTGAGCCCAGATCCACAGTACGCCCAATAGGCAGCTAAACATTGTGAGAAGATTCAGTAACTTGGTACATTTATCGCTCAGTAAATTCAGATCATTTTCCAGAATCTCATCTTCAATGCTGGCCTCGGTATCCTCGCTACTGTTTTTGCCAAGCTCCCGCCGCAGGCTCGATACCATGATGTAATCGGCGTTGTCATCCACTCGCTACCTCAGCAGCGCATACTTGCCCTGTGTGCCGGCCATGCCTGGACATAGGTATTCAACTGCTGGCTAAACTGTTCGCGTTTCAACAGGGCCGACCAAGTATCGGCGTAGGTGGCGAACAGCACCAAAAAAGACCAGTATTCTGGACATATTTCCCCCTGGGCGTCGCAATTCCCTGCGAATGGAAGATGCTCATCTGGGTTCTCGGCACACTTTATACCGGATGTTCAAATGTGGCCAGCGTGGGGCATGCTGACGTAGAATGCGCGTCCACAAACACAACGTGCCCAGCCATGCCTTTACTACGCCTAGACTCCATCCATCTGCAATACGGCACCCAAGTCATTCTGGATAATGTCAACCTGAGCATCACCCGAGGAGAAAAACTCGGTCTGCTGGGACGTAATGGCACCGGCAAAACAACATTGCTCAAGGTGCTGGCAGGAGAACTGACCGCCGATTCCGGTGAGCGCTGGGTAAGGCCAGGCATTCGCATCGCCCGCCTGCAGCAAACCCTGCCCGACGCGGATCAGCTCACTGTTTACGAGGTTGTCGCCTCAGGTCTTGCCGATGCCGGGCGCCTGTTGAGCGAATATCACAAGCTGATACAAGCCGATCAGCCAGATATGGAGACACTGTCGCGTGTTCAGACACAGCTCGAGGCTGCCGACGGCTGGCAATTGCAAACACGCGTTGAAACCACTATCAGCCAGTTGCAACTCCCCGCAGAAGCTACCATGGGCGAACTCTCTGGTGGCTGGCGCCGCCGCGTGGCTCTGGCACAGGCGCTGGTGAGTCAGCCTGACCTGCTGTTGCTGGACGAACCGACCAACCACCTCGACATCCCTGCCATACGGTGGCTGGAAGAACAGCTCGCCAGCTTTCCCGGTGCCCTCATCCTCATTACCCACGATCGACGCTTCCTGCAAAATGTTGCTAACAGTATCGCCGAACTGGACAGGGGTTATCTCACCCAGTTGCGCGGCAGCTACCATAGTTTCCTGCGTCACAGGGAGCAACAACTCGAGGCCGAGGAACGTGCCAACGAGCTGTTTGACAAAAAACTGGCGCAGGAAGAGGTGTGGATTCGCCAGGGCATCAAGGCCAGACGCACCCGTAATGAGGGACGAGTGCGGGCGTTGAAGGACCTGCGCAATGAGCGCCAGAGTCGCCGCGAACGCACCGGTACAGCCAATTTCGCCGTTGAGACCTCTGGACAGTCCGGCAAGATCGTCGCGGAGTTACAGCATGTCGACAAGAATTTCGGTGACCGGGCAATACTGAAAAACGTCTCCACCATCATCCAGCGCGGCGACCGTGTGGGCATTGTTGGACCCAACGGTGCCGGAAAATCCACACTGGTCAAACTTCTGTTGGGCCAACTGGAGCCGGATGCCGGAAAAATCATCTTCGGCAGCAAGCTGGAGCTGGCTTACTCAGATCAATTGCGCGGCCAACTGGATCCCCAGCAAAACCTCATCGACAACGTGTGCGGTGGCCAGGATTTTATCGAGATCAACGGCAAGCGCCGACATGCCATCTCCTACCTCGGCGATTTTCTATTCAGCCCCGAGCGCGTCCGCACGCCGGTAAAAGCCCTGTCTGGCGGGGAACAGAATCGCGCCATTCTCGCCAAGTTGTTCAGCAAACCGGCCAACCTGCTGGTACTCGATGAGCCCACCAATGATCTCGATATCGAAACACTGGAACTGCTGGAGGAAATTTTGCTGACCTTCGACGGCACCGTGTTACTGGTAAGCCACGATCGCGACTTCATGGACAACGTGGTCACCAGCCTGCTGGTACTTGAGGGCGACGGCGTAGTTACCGAGCAGGCTGGCGGCTACAGTGACTGGGAAGCGCGCGGTGGGAAGTTGCGCAACGGACGAGCAGAGCAAGACACAGCAAAGTCTGAAGCGGTCGAACAATCACCTGCGCCAAATGTCAGCGCCGCGAAGAAGAGCAAACTCTCCTACAGGCTACAACGCGAGCTGGACGGTCTTCCCGCCGTGATCGAGAAGCTGGAACAGCGTCAGCAGGCGCTTGAATCTGCCATGGCCAAGGATGATTTCTATCAGCAGGATCACGCCAAAGTGCAAAAGGCGCTGGACGAACTGGCAGCAGTACAGTCTGAGATGGAAACGACATTTGAACGCTGGTCGGTAATCGAAGACGGTGACGCCTGACCCATCTTCCAATTATTGAGTAGTGGCTCAGTTCGAAAAGTGTGAGCGACACGATGAAGGAGAATGAGGCTGGAAATTGAACCACGATCGGGCAGTCTCAGCGGTGCAGCCATCGACAGATATCGCTACAATGTCCAAAAAGACCTGTAACGGAAAAGTAATGAGCACCTACCAACACCAGCTCCACTGCCCAACCCGAGAAATTGATCTAGCGTTCTGGAAAGCGCCCGAAGGCGTCACAATCCCCGACGACGAGCTGACCTTTTTATTGGTCCCCGATGCCGTAGAATCAATGGCCGTGTTCGAATTATCACAACAGGTGCATCGCTATCAGCAGGCACAAGCAACAGGCGGCGAACCCATCACAGGCGCCCTGATGGCGACCATGGGCGGCATGCTGCCGGGCATCTTGCTGCACGACCATTTGTCCAAGGGCCGCCCGCCAGGGACAGCGAGCATCAAATTCGGCACCATCGGCGTCTCCTTGTACAAAGGGCCGAACGAGCGCTACGACAACCCGAAGGTGCAACACGATATTTCAATTCCGGTGCAGGACGAAATCGTGCTGGTGATCGACGATCTGGGAGACCGCGGCGGCACACTGCAGTTCCTGACACAATATCTGACGGAGAAAGGTGCTAAACAAGTGCTCACTCTGGCGCTCTACATGAAGCCCCTGGCGATTCAGCGTTGCCCGGCGAATTTCTTTTTCGGTGAGGTACAGCAGGACACCTGGATCATCACGCCGCGAGAAACGGTTGAGACAATGATTAAGCGTGTGCCAGTATGGCGCGAACGCGGTGCCGACCAACGCGAATGCTACCGTCGATTGGTCGATATCATAGGCTATCCGCCACAAGTGGCGGATTACTACCTCAAGCAGATTTTTGTCGCCTGACGTCTACAGCTACAGCACTTTCGCCACAGATTGTGCGATGTAGTTAATATTACCGGCGTTGATACCCGCAACGTTAATGCGTGAAGAATCCAGCATATAGACAGCGAACTCCTCGCGCAGCCGCACCGCCCGCGCAGCACTTAATCCCAGAAAAGAGAACATGCCCTTCTCGCGCTCGATAAAAGCGTAATCCCCGCCACAATGTGCTTCCAGCGCTTCACGCAGATCACTGCGTAAACCGTTCATGCGCTGGCACATGGTGTTCAGTTCAG